>ERZ1643246.34-NODE-34-length-189933-cov-12.443464_pt1 | contig 189933 bp, 211 predicted proteins | sample MGYA00579265_ERZ1643246 | MGnify/ENA primary metagenome ERZ1643246 (study PRJEB29033, sample SAMEA4952261) | chicken gut metagenome | biome: Broiler Chicken; feature: Gastrointestinal Tract; material: Caecum | place: Ireland | collected 2018 | study: Broiler... | reverse complement strand
TTATTCAGTTTACAAGTAACTAATATTCAATTCCAGCTTTTTGGGTACGCACCACAGGACTGTCTTTTTTCTATTCTGTTATATCAACCAGACTTAAATCTGAAATCTGACCGGTTAACGATTCACAATCGGGCTTTTTCCAGCGGAAAAGAAAATGCTTAGTGTTACTGCTATTATCTGACGTTGGATCATACTTGATCGTTTGCGTTGACTCTTGCCAGTCATCTGTCAGTGTAGTGAAATGGATCGAATCAGTCTCGCTTGTGGCGCCTTTGTTAGTCCAAGCATACAGATGACTACGCACAATGCCAGTTCCTCGTGCCATATAGCTTAGCTTGTAGGTATGTCCTGGTGTCAAGTTTACATCTTTTTGGTAGAAATCAACGTATTCGAGACTTGAACTCTTGACGTCAAAACTAAGAACGGCATTAGTGATTTTGGTTTGAACCGTAGTATCATTTGTCGTCCAATTGCCTAAAGCATTGTTCGTAGCCCAATCAGCTAACAGGTTGGTCTGCGTTACCCCCCCCGACAAATCTATGCCTGCGTAAGGATTAGAGAACTCGACGTACGTTCCACCGGTTAAGTTCAATCGCATGATATCTAGGATCCTCCATTTTCCATCAGCGCTAGTTGTATAGCTCGCTGAAATCAAATATTTGGTAGCAGTGAGTCGCTGAACGTTAAACGGAACAATGTGATGGCTCCTACTGTCATTCATGAAGAACGTAAAAGTGCCATTGACACTCGTAGCATCTGTTTCTATAACAAAACTTTGACTAAGCGTATCTCCTGACAACACGTCTACAAGAATGTCTGTATTTGGCAGTAACTCTACTTCCCCAAGCGGTAACGCAAAACGCTGTGCATGTCCGTGTGTTATCGATTCAGTATCAGTGCCACCTTTACGCATTACTGGAGCTACCAGTGGGGCTAGATTGTCCCCCCCCAATTTTTTGACAGCTTCCTTTAATGCGTCTAATTGTGTCTGCATATCTTCTGGCGCTGGTTGCCAGTCGTGAGCTACCATGCCTTTCTCGAGCATGATTTTATAGACATACCCGCTATTATCAGCCTTATACGTATTAACACGTAGACAGTAAGCACCAGAAGGATGGTCCCAGGTGAAAGTGGTACCAGTACCAGTACCAGCATCTGAAATGATTTGACTAACATCTTTCTGATCGGTCAGCCATAACACGACATTACTGTTCTCCACATTAGGATTGTGTGTACTACTCCATACAAGACCGTCACTAGCATTTGCGTGGACTATATACTGCTGTCCTTGCGTCATATACGCGGTTGAAGCGGCATAAATAATATAGTTATCTATTCTTGATAAGTTAGGCTGGAATTTACCGTTATCATTGGTGCTATACCGTAGTAAGTTCCTTCCACCACCATTACTGGTAATGTTGTCAAGCTTGCTATTCACACTGTTAGCAATGTCTAAAGCCTGTGTAGCAGTAGCGTTTGTTTCGCCCTGTACACCCTGTGGAATACCCATGTTAAGCGTGTAGGAACCATTACCACCGCTAAAACTAGCTGTAGGTGCCTGATTGGGATCAAGCTTAGTTACCGTCCCGATTTTTATCGTAGGCGCTGGGCCAACATTACCTTTCTCACCTTGAATGCCTTGAGGGATGTTAAACGTCAGTTGATTTTCGCCATTAGCGATAGACTGCGTTACTGACGCCTTGCTTCCGGCAGGTAGTGTGTTGGTGGCAACTACTTTGATGTTCTGCCCAGCTTTATGCAGATCGTCGATGATGCCGTTGATATCAGTAGTTGGATCAACCGTCCCCAGTGTGTCATTGGCATTTCTGTGCACTCGAAATTCCATCACTCCAGCTGATGGATAGATAGTAGTAGATCCGCCATAGGTTTCCCACAATTCTAGGCCATAATCGCCATTCGGCAACCGAGTTAAGTTGCTCGATGAAAGCTTGATCGTATTGCCAAAAATCGTAACCGGGTACTCGCCGACATACTTATCTTCCTTAGACACTTTAGCCTTCCACGTGTGGCTGGCATTAGGCGTAATTGGCTGTTTGTCATCAGTATACAGAGTAATAGCGATAACGTTAGTCGTATCCTCACGTTTGAAATCATCATATGCGATGTCAAATAGTGTCACTCTGATCACTCCTTACTCGAACTTGCCAAATGCTTCTCCGGTTTTAGAGTCTCTGACAGCTACATACCCATATTGGCCATTAGCACGTGGCTGTCGTACGTATACGAACTCTTTGCCCCGCGACCAGGCATCATACTTAACCACACTGCCAGCATTAAGCACACCAATTACGGAAGCGCTAGGCCGTGCACCCCACCGCAGATGCAGTGTGTAGTTTGGGCCAACAATGAATTTACCATCTTCAGCCGTCCAACTATCACCTAAGTTGTCTACCCAAGTCTTAGGCACAGCAACTGGTTTAGGCGTTGGCGTACTGATGACGGTCTTAGACTCTGGCGTAACGCTGACGTTGGTGTAGAAGCCACTGAAATCGTATGACATGTCAACTTCGTTGCCGGCGATGTTGTACGTGCTCGTAAACTGCCACAGACCCACGTTGTCGACACCCGGCTGACTGACACCGTAGTTGGCAACCCACTTGTTTTTTGCGATCAGCTGACTGGCATTAAGTCGGCCTTGCCAGAACCAAGACGCCATTGAGTAGATGTCAATCTTAGGATAGCCAGCATCTTTAACCGCTTGTAAGAACGCATTGGCATCGCTGGTTGCATACTTGGCGTTAGCTTTGTCTTCGATGTCCAGTGCCAAGACCGATTCTGGCCCCAAGCCAAACTTTTTAGCATGGTCAGTAAACCACTTAGCCTCGTTGCGTGCATCTTGATTGCCGTTAAAGCGTGCGTAGTGATAGCCATGCACGAGCAACCCTACAGACCGTGCGTTGTTAATCTGCGCTTGTGCCTTTGGATTAACATATGCATCCCCATCTGCTGATCCTTGTGTCAGCTTAACGATAACGGCTTTAACGCCTGCATTTTTAGCAGCTTGAAAAAAACTAATTGTATCTGGCTGATACCCAGATACGTCCATGACGAGATTAGCCATTTTTGTGGTCCCCTTTCTTAGCGCCGGTGATGGCGTTGTAGTCCGTTGCATCATAGTCTGACTGGAGCTTGACCAGGATCTGCTTAATTTGTGGCGGCAACCACAGTCCCATCTCGCCCCAGTTTTCTGTGATCGACGTCAGGTAGTTGATGATAAAGCCCCACACCATCGTTTGCGCCAGCCAATCAAAGCCTAAACTGATGAGATATGGATAGATGCTGATGACGCTAACTAGAACTAATGTATGTTTAATTAATCCTAAAAGCCCTTTGGTTGAATTTGTTTTGCGGACAAATGCCGATCTGATATATCCAGTGACTACATCACTGATCACACACCAAGTGAAAGCGATGATTAGCGGATCATCAACCATCTGCTGCACTTGTCGAAACATCAAAATATGATATGGCACACTCAAAATCTCCCTTCAAGGCCGCCCAAACAAAAAAAGCGTATGATCTTTCACACGCTCTTCATTCTGTATTGTTTATTTCTATGGCGACCATGTCTGTACTATTCCGTAGTAGTTGAAGTCGTGGTATCTGTGTCAGTGATTTCAGCAAACAACTTATCTTCTTCTGCACGTACATAGGTACGGAAGGCGTCTGAATCATCCCGTACTTGCTTGATGTTCTTGCGATATGCTGCTTGATCGTTGATATAAGTGTTAGTGGTCGTAGTTGAGTTGATGTCAGTTGCTACTTGAGCAGAAAACCGCGCAACTTCTACGTTATTGATTACTGATCGACCAGACAGATTGACCGTCTTTTCTTTCGTGAGTGCCATTATTTATCACCGTTCCCTTTCTTCAGCTGTTCGTTCTCTTTCATCGTTTCTGACAGTTTGGCTTCCAGCACTGCGTTTGTGTATTCTGCCGATGTCAGCTTTTGAAGCAAGCTCTTGATTACTTCGTTTGCATTTACATTTGCATTTTCATTCATTTCTTTGCTGCCTTTCTTAAATCTTCTGCACTAATTGAATCGTCAACTTCCAATCTGCTATGTTCATATCCTTTGCGCTTGGCCTTCAGTTCCCAACAGAACGATACATTAGGTTTACTTGAACGAACAACAAAAATATTAGCTGTTCTTGATTCCACCCAAACCGCAGCGTTGTCATATGAGCTTACAAAGACTTGATATGGAACTGACGTATTGACAGTTTCTAAAAACAGCGGATCAATCGTTATCTGCGCAACGCAACTTTTATCAGTAGTACTCTCACCGATGTCGCCGAAGTAATACTCTGCTGTTTCATAAGCATTAATCAGCGTTGCACCAGCTGATGTCGGCACAATGGCGTTCTTCGAACCGGTGACGTTTAAAGAGCCTGCTGTTAGGTTTGGAATATATGTTCTTCTTTTAGGAAGACCATTTGCACCATTTGCATCAAATGATATTACCGTTGTCCCATTTGAAACCACTGAAAAATAGGCATTTATGCCGTCATATCCAGCATTATCTCCTAGTTCGATAGTTGAATCCCAAGGTAGAACGGCTCTTAAATTATAGCCATATTGTGTATCATTAAAATATCTTCTGCCGTATGACAAAGCTGCTCCAGTATCATCTACATTGAATACATAACAATTAGATGATGCGTTAAAAGCTGGATTATGATTTTTCGTGCCACGATTGAACCCTAATGTTATATATGGTGGCGTTTTAAATGATGTCGATAAAGGAGGATCTAAATCAGTTGGTAAAAAGGCACCACCATACAATGAAATCCCGTCATATGCTTGCAAACTTATATAGCTTTCGTCGCCGCCAATTGAAGTTCCTGTTTTTTCTTTCGTCCAAAGGTGTTGCACAAGTGTCTGATCATAATCAAAGTTTTCGCTATGAATTATCCAGCCCTTTTTACCCTGTATTTCTATACCGTTATTACCAGCTTCAAACATATTTTGGGCAAAGGCGATTTTGCCATATGCGGGAACGTCACCATTATTCCACAAAGCAAAGTTGGTAAGCTCGATGTTACCATTTTTGAAATATGCACCCTCTTTAAGAAAGTTGGTGACAGACATCGTTCCATCATCTACGTTAATATTCAGCAAACCGTTAGTTGATGCAATCTTGCCCTTTTGAAAAAGGATTTCACCGGTATTCAAGTTGATTTTAAGATTTTGACCGTTAATCGTACCCGAAGTAATGTTATCGGCGTTTAGATTAATAACGTTGACTTTACCGGCATTTAGCGTACCAGATGTAATCTGATCCGCTGACAAACTGGCTGCATTGACTTTTGAAAAATCAATCGTCCCACCAGAAATCCGGTCGGCGGACATTGAGCCGGCTTTAATCAGGCTTGCGTCAAACGTTCCTGTTTTGATATTAGACGCATTAAGGTTAACTACGGATACTTTAGCAGCGTCTAAGGTGCCAGAAACGATGCTACCAGCGGACAGGTTGGATACGGCAATGTTTTTAAAATCAAGCGTACCACCAACAATCCTGTCAGCAGACATTGAGCCAACCTTAATCAATCCGGCATTCAGAGAGCCGGTATTGATGTTTGAGGCATTCAGGTTTATCACTGAAACTTTTGATGCATCGAGTGTACCGGATACGATGTTACCAGCTGATAGATTGGCGACAGCGACATTTTTAAAGTCAAGTGTTCCACCGACAATTCGATCTGCTGACATGGAGCCAGCTTTGATCAAGCTAGCATTTAACGTACCAGTGTTAATGTTTGACGCATTCAGATTAACTACTGAGATCTTAGACGCATCGATCGTCCCCGCAGTCAGTTTGCTAGCCGTGAGATTGATAATGGCGGCGTCAGGGATAAAAGCCTTACCGCTAAAAACAGTGGTAGCAGCGTCCATGTACAATTTATTGCTTGTACTAAAGATTGACGCATTAGCTTCCGAATTAACATTGCTGATGACCGTGCCCTTAGCGACGTATGTCTTGCCAACCGTATCTTTATAAGCGTTCAGTTCCTTGATCTGTTCATTGACATCATCTTGTGCGGCATTAGCAGCTTGCATAGCTTTGTCAGTTGCAGCACTAGCACTAGCGCTTGCAGCAGATAACTTGCTGTCAAAGTCGGATTGTGCGCTTTGTAGCTGTTTGCCAACGTCATCAGCCCTTTGTTGAGCTTTTGCCGTAGCAGAACTGGCATTTGCCATTGCTGTCGTCAATCGGCTGTCGAAATCAGCCTGTGCGCTCTGCAATTGCTTGCCTACATCATCGGCACGTTGTTGGGCTTTAGCAGCCGATGAATCAGCAGCAACCGCCTTATTCCAAGCGGTCGTAAAATCGTCTTGCGCTTGTTTGACTTGCTTTTCAACGTTGTGCAAGTCACGCGTAGACGTGATTAGAATCCAGTTGCCTGCGTGGTACTGATACATATCAGTTTCCCCGTTGCCTAGATCCTTGTACCACAAATCGCCTTCCAGCGGATTGATTGGCTGTGCCTGGCCGTAGTAGTTGGCGTTCTTGCCGTTAGCTGAAACAGCCGCATAGTTGGCGATTCGTTCAACCGTGCCCACACTCTTGCCAAGATCATTGACTGTGCTCGTGATTGAGTTTCCTGAGAAATCATCTCCAAGCTCAATTGTATTCTGCCGTTCGTCTAGCAAGTTATGCGTAACCTTATAGACACGCGTAAAGTACTCAATCTTAATGTCATGGCGAACGATAGCTACTGTATCACCAAGCCCCAGATCGCCAACGTCCATTACGCTAGCTCTAAAACTAGCTTGTGGTCGTTTCAGCGTCTGTAATGCTGACCAGGTAGCTTTTAACAGTTCTGCCGGATCAGTAATGTCTTCGAAAATCTCAATACCAATCCGCGGTTTGCCATCATCAAAGCCGTACTTAGCAGTTGCGTCCACGTCTTCAACGTATTCTTGACCAGCTGGCTTGTCAGCAGGATTGCCGTTCTTCTTTGACCAGACCACATCAGCGAAGTTAATGCGCCGACCATAGCCATCAGGCGTTTCTTCTGCTGTATTGTCTTCATGATAGACGGCTTCACCTTTACCCCGACCGATCAAAGCTGTGATTAAGTTCTCTGCTGATTCTTCGCGTTCAACCGTTAGCAAATTCGATCCGTACTCAAACCGCTTACCAGTCCGCTGACCTTGCTGAGCGTACAAGTTAACCAATCGATGCTCAATCTGGTGTGTTTTAGGATTCAGAGTGATCTCAAACGTAACTTCTAAACCGCACAGTTCTACAATTTTTTGAATCGCTTCCAGTGTGCTGATGTAGTAGAAGTTGGTCGAAAATGTACCACTGTCATACGTCTGTCCTACTTGCCAGCGTGTGCCTTCAAGGGCAGTCCGCAACAGTTCACCGGCTTTCCGGTTTTCTGGTCGAACGTCCTTGATATAGTGATACGACTTAAGCTCATCATAAGCCGATTCAATAGCCGTGTACTCAATCTGGTCAGACAATACCTTTTCCGTGACAATCTTAAAAAGCAGATACCCCGAACCACGTGGCTGTGGGATAGCTGCGTAGCAGTAAGATGATGGCAATCGCTTATTCAGTGGTACAGAGAACGTCAGCTGATCAGCTGCATTAATCTGCTCCACCATCTTTGCTTCGATAAAATCACGATCAACCAGCCATCGTTTGACTTTTTGATTACGGTCAAAAAGAAACATTTTCATAGCTGTTTTACCTCGTATTCAAGCTTATAGCTACCAGTTGCATTAATGATGATTGTGGACCCATTACTGATATAGAAATCACTTAGATTCGAATCAAGCGTTAGTCCCATCAGATTATCAACGAAATTGATCGATAGATTTAAATTGGTAAAATCAACCACTACCGCTTGTCCGGCATCTACACCAACTGAAAGACTGATCTTTTTGCCAGCACAAGTGATGGCTAAGTTAGCTACCGCCTTAGTTGGCGTAAACGTCAGCTTGGTTGGCGTTTGTGGGTATGCCAACTCGCTATCGTTAATCTTAATCTGCGTACCAGAACCAGTGATAGTTTTAATATTGCCATGCAGATACGGATCTGTTAACGACAGCTCAATCTTGCCGGTAGTATTCAGCGTTTCACTGTCCAATGTCAAAGCCGATGCAGTGCCGACAAAGTGATACTGTTGCAAATCGGCAAAATAAAACGGCTGATTAGGCCGGAACAAGAATTGTTTCAGTTTCTTCAGCCGTTCGTTGTACTGCTCAATTGTCGATGCCAACAACTGGAACGTAACATTGATCTTTTTACTCTCGATACGTGATGACAGATACACCGCACCATCATCTACGCGATCGGCAGAGTTAATCTGCCTGGAAAACTCATTCCGGCCTGACGTTGATAGTGTCATGTAGCCGTCAATTTCTTGATCAAGCCAATGGCCACCATAGTTCAGCGCTTCAGCGGGCAATGGCTCGGTTTCAATTTTGCGATTAATGTTTAAATCATGGAAATCGTACATATTGCCCTCCTAGAAACGGTAATTGCGTGCCAGTGATGCTTGACTGCCCTGCTCGCGTGAGATGTCAGAGACAAAAGTCGTGTAGCTGGATCCACCAAGTGACAGGTTGATATAAGCCGGTTGTTGAACCACATTAAGCTCATGATCAATTGTTCCGCCGAATGAAGCCCCATGAGACAGCGCCCCGTTGATTCGCTGCTGCATGTCAGTCATGTGGATATCCGGCATAGCTGCTTCTGCCATACGCTTAGCAGCATTCTCAACAAGATCGGTATTCTGCTCAATACCAACAGCCAGACCAGCTGGGACCCACTTACCTACTTGATCGCGCATGACCTTCGATGGTGAGCCAATGTTAAACCATGCTTTAGCAGCATGCATAGCCGCGCTAGCCATACGAGCAGCGGCAGATGCAGCACGCCAGATTGCGCCTTCAATACCGTTAACAAAGCCCATGACGAAATCACGACCGGCAGATACCATTGCGCCTGTCATAGACCGCGCAGCGCTCACTGCTCGTGAAATGCCATTGGCAGTAGCATTACGTGCTGCATTCCAGCCACTAACGAAAGCTGATTGAACAGCACTCATCATGCTTGAAACAACGCCGCGCATTGCTGACATACCGCTTGAAACGACCGATCGTACCATGCTCATTGCGCCCGAAGTAATACTCTTAATGCCATTCCAAGCTGACGACCACACCGAGCTAATGCCGTTCATCACACTGGAAATGATGCTCCGTACGCCGTTAATTGCAGTAGATACAATTGATGTAATGCCGTTCCAAATAGTTGAGGCAACATTCTCTATCTCATTCCAAGCACCAGACCAATCGCCTTTGATTGCATCAGTTACCGCTCTAATAACGCCTGCCACGGCATTAATAGCCGTAGATACAGTTGTTGATATGATTGACCAAATTGTCTGCACGACCGTTTCAATAACATTCCAGGCAGTCTGCCAAATAGTCTGGATGATAGTCATGACACTTTGGATAACTGTCTGAATTCCTTGAATTTCAAGACTAATAAAGTTCTTAATGCCGTCCCAGATTGTCATTGTAACGGTTTCGATTGCGTCCCAAATTGTGGCCCATACAGTTTGAATTGCAGTCCCAATCGTCAGAATCACGTCTGCAATAGCTTGCATAATCGTTGAAACAACGGTTTTGATGCCATTCCAGACAGTAGTAACGATTGGCAATAGCCCTTGCCAGATAGTTTGCGCAGTAGTAACGATTCCTTGCCACAATGCGCTGAAGAAGTCTGTCAATGTACTCCATAGATTCTTAAAGGCGTCTACAATTGGTGCCATGCCTTGAGCAAACGAACTCCAGACACCTTGAGCAAGGGTAACAATGCCATTCCATAAATTGCCAAAGAAATCAGACAATCCTTGCCATGCTAATTCAACCGATTGTACAACCGGGCTGAAGAACTGTCCGAAACTGCTCCAGATGTTTTGTGCAGTAGTAACGATATTAGTCCAAAGATTGCTGAAAAAGTCTGTCATGCTCTGCCAGGCTTGCTTGATACCATCAACAGAATCCGCAACGCTTTGTGTGAACTGTTTCCACATTTCCTGGCCCGTCTTGGTTTTAGTGAAAAATACTGCCAATGCTGCAACAACGGCTGCAATCGCGACACCAATTGCGACCCAAGGATTAGCCAATGCTAATTGCGCTACTTGTAGAACCCGCATTGCTCCCGCAGCGAGCTGAGATGTTGCAGCTAATTCACGCAAACTGCCGATAGCAGTGGTTAAATCGCCAGCCATCGATAATGCCTTCATGACACGGCCGACATTACCAATCGTCTTAATGACACTACCGCCAAACGAGATCAGTTTGCCCCAGCCCTTAAAGAGACCGCCTAATGCAGTGGTAGCAGCACCAATTGCTGGCGACATACCGATGAAACTACGGATCACTTGAGCCGTACTGCTATCAGACGTTGACGCCCATTCTAGAGACTGGTTCATCATGTCTAAAATTGCACTGTTAACGCCACCTTTGGTCTGCATTGCCTTGTTACGCAGTGCTTCCCAGTTACCGCCAACTTGCTCAATTTTAGAACCTAAGTTTTGCTGCATTTCGTTAGCTTGATCACTCAAGAATTTGGTAGCCGTCTGGGTATCCTTAGCCGCACCATTCATAGCTTTAGCATAAGCAGACCATGATGTCGTGGTGTTATCAGACTTATCCTTAACAGCATCTAACAGTGGAGCGATTGCTTGCATACCAGCAGCACCGAACATGGTCTTAAGTGCAGCTGTCTTCTGAGCATCACCCATGCCGTCAGTTGCCGCAGCAACTTCTTTCAAAATTTGTGGGAAAGGCTTCATCTTACCAGAACTATCAACGAATGATAGGCCTAGTGCGTCCATTTCCTTTTTGGCACCCTTAGATGGGGCTAACATTTGCCTTATAGCAAAGCTAAGATCTTCTGACGCTTGTGCAGCGCTAAATCCTCGATTGGTGAGCAGACCGATAGCTTCGGATGTTGTACTCATATCCATACCAGCCAGTTTGGCAACGGAACCAATTGTAGCCAGAGCTTGTTGCATATCTTCAATTGATGCGTTGGATAAGTTAGCCGTTTGCGTCAGGATAGCAGCAGCCTGTTGCGGCGATTTAAGACTGTCTCCCCAGATGTTCATCGCTTGCTGCACGACACTAGCAGTCGTTTGCAGATTTGCACCAGCCGCAGTTGCTGCTTCTGCAATTGCTGGGAATTCCTTTTTGATTGTCCCTATCGACGCACCATCTCGAGCCATTGCTACCATAGCATCAGCTGCATCTTGAGCGCTGATTGGCAATACAGCGCCCATATGGTTGGCCACATCAGACAAGCCATCAATGTCTTTAGCCGTCCCACCGGCGATAACCGCAGCTTGGTTAAGAGATGACTGAAAACTACCAAACCCTTTAACCGCTTTAACACCCATTGCCGTAGTAGCAGTACCAGCTGCAATCATTGCATTGCCAACGCCCTGCATATGTCTGTTAACTGCCTGGCCGAATGATTCAGTAGCTTGACCGGCACGAGCAATTGTGGATGAAAAACTGGTATCAACTGCCGAGAGAATGGCTTTGACGCTATATGATTCTCCCATCATCATTCTCCTTTCCGCTCGGCCAGTGGGATGATCTTGCCAGCTTTTTTAAGCCGGTGGAACTCGCGCGACCTGGCCAGCAAGATTTCCGCTCGATTCTGATTCTTAACTCGCTTAGAGCATGCTTGGTAATCTGGCTCATACGCAGACCGTACTGCGTCCACATGCTCTTGAGCGTCAAAGAATTGATCGAACTTTTTATATTTAGGCTTAGGGTGACGTTCTCCGGTAGTGGCTTGTACGGTTTGATTAGCCCATGCTTGCTCGGCGATGTGCTGACTGGTTAGCACTTGTTGCAGTTCAAATGCTTCCATTCGCAACCGGTATTCAACCATACCCATTGCCCAGATATCTTCTAGATTTTTAAAGCCTAGATATGCTAGAGCATTCAACAAGATTTCGTGATACGCCTGTTCACTATCTTGTTGTGGCGTATCTAGGCTTTCATCTTTTTTACTGCTAAATTTGCTGCATTTGATTCACTGATTTCTTTCATAACGTCATCAAAGACCTTTTCCAGATCTTCACAGTTGTCCAAGTAGTTATCGATTGTCGCTTGGCCCACTTTACCATAGCTAGCAGCATACAAGACATCAGCTAAGACAGCAGCATCATAAGCGCGTAGGCCAAGAATCGAACGGCTTAATCCCATACCAAACTTGATACCGCTGTTTTCAACGCTGGCAATCTTGTCCAGTTCACGCAGAAAACGCACGCCAAACTTTAATTCAACCTTTTTGTCGTTAATCGTTAATTCCATGACAGATCCTCCTAAAAAGTCTGCTCCCTCTACAAAGCCTTGAACGACTCAAAACCTTATAGAGAGAGCAGACCGCTCTCCTACATTAGATTAGTGGGTAACAGTATTGGTAGTCGTTGTAGCTACTGATTCTGAACCAGTACCGGCATCGGAATCAGTCCAGGCTGCACCGCCACCATCAGTACCATCGTCCTTAGCATCAGTGACAACGCCAACACCGCGGAAGACATAGTCTAGTTCTTCTTGGGCTTCATCCGGCAGATCAGTCCATCCCCGTTGTGGCGTGCCATCAACAGTAATTGACGTATCACGGTTAGACGTGTCATCTGGATCACCATCAGTCTCATCTTCGTTGACCGTGCCCCGCATGTAGATAGCGTAGTACTTACCAGCATTGTTGCGGCGCTTGCGATAAACGATCCAGAACTCCATTTTTTCGTTGTTGAACAGAGAATCAAGCAGCTGATCCGCAATTGTTGACCAGTTGTTGATGAATTCTACTTCTAGATCCGTTTCAATCGAGCTGGAAGTACCAACAGAACCAGATTTAGTTGGATTAGTGTCACTGTCACGCTGTGGGTCGAATGACAGACTGGTTTGATATGGAATTAGTTGTCCGGCTACTTTGCCTGCTTCGGAAAGCTTACGCGCGAACAGCACGACATCAATACCTTGCAGAGCCGGAATTTCGGTTTTAGCCATTGATTTTCATCCTTTCTATTTCAAATCAAATACAAGCGTATCTACACCATGCCAGAGCACAGTATCAGGTATGCTTGTATCTTGCATCATTTGGCTTTGCTGATTTCGTGGTGCAAACGCATAGCCACTCGTTTCAAAATCAGCAAAACCTAGCATCTGTAACAAATTACTGGTCATCGTCGATGCGGTAATACGATCATCTCCGCTTGCCCACACGTGAATCATAATCGATAGCTGTGCGCTGTAGCCAGTCTTAGTGGCAATCGGCGCAGTTTGTACCGTATCAACGACAACAAAAGGGTATGCCGCATTCTCACTGCTCATTGGCAGATGATCATACGTTGTATACCCTTTTAATGTTGATTGTGTAAAAACATAGTCATATAAAGCCTGATCTGGTGATTTCATCATAATCACTCCATTAAGTGCTTTAAGTCATCAATAAACTGCATTGACTGGTACGTAAAAGCAGGACCAAGCGTTGGTCTAGCTGACATAAAGCGAGTGCCATACTCAAGATATGGAAAGTAGTAGGTATGTGGTGCAACAACTGCCGTCATACCACCATCTTGTAGCGATACGGTCGTACTTCGACTGGTTGCACCAGTTGGTTTAACCCAACGTCTGCCTTCCCAATGGCCCCTGTAAGCTGCACTCATATTGCTTTTGGTGCGTTGCTGAAGAGCTGCACCATGCTTAGCAACAATATTGCGTACTTTTGGATGAAATTCAATATTCATCTCTTCAAACTTGGCTTGCAGTTCTGACAGTCCTTCAATCTTAACGATTCTAGACATTGCTATCACCTACAATCAGTGTGTTGCCTTTAAGTGGCTTGCGGGATGTCTGCATACGATACTTGGCAGTGTCATCATCAATCGTCAGGTACGACCATAACTTAGGCATAGCGGACTCCAACCGCAGTATCTTAGATTGATGGTTATAGTTACCAAAAACCTGTACGGCACGATCAACGCCCATATCAGTTACGTTACCGTATATCGTAGCTACCAACTTAGCACTGTTATCATGCCGACCAGTGACAGGATTATAGCCCGTACCTTGCGTGTAAAAACGAATTACATGATCCATTCGCATAACAATCACTTCCGATACGGATTGACGAAATAAGCAGTGCCATTGGAACGAACATCCTTACTATGACGTTGTTTCCAGATATTGATATCGTCTTGAAAATCGTCAAAGTCAGATGAATTGAAGGTGATTGACTCGCCTTCTTGAGTGTATGACGACATTCCTTCATTTTGTAGTCGGTTGTAACGACGCACGCACACTTCAAGCAAAATGAAACCAAGCTCTGAAGGAAAAGCATCTTGCTCGGTCAGTTGCAGCTTAAATCTTAGAGCCTGTTCAGTATTATCGATGATCAGTTTTAATAGATCGTCTTGGCCAGTATCCTTTAAGCGGATCATGGTCTTGAGATTAGCCAGAGTAGCTGTCTTATTCATCCCAATCACCACGCTTGTAATTAATTACCAGTGGAAGCAGATGGAGCAGAAATCGTAGCTACAACGATACCGTCCAGACGTTCTGGGTAAACAACACTAGCAGTCATAGCCATCGTTTCTACAGATGCATTTTCAGTCTTAGCATCGTGCACGATACCAATCAGACCAGTTTCATCAGTCGTTAAATTAAAGGCTTGGCCTAAAGAACCAGACATTGCAGCGTAAGCATAGTTGATGTTTTGGGATGCAGTAGCAGCTACCTTACCTTGTGGTACCAAGCCAGTCATGATGATGGTGTTGAAGCCCAGGAAGTTTTGTACATATTGCAGACCAAAAGCCGTTTGTACAGTTACATTTGCGCTACCCAGATATGCGTAGAAATCGATTGGGTTAACAAACAGCACAGATTGCACGTCATCATCTTCCCACTTAACCGCCAATTGCCCCAGAGCGTTAGCCAATGCCGTTTGGAAGTTCGTGCCGGTAGCAGTTGTCGTACCAGTCATAACAAAGTCAACAAAGCTCTTCTTGATGTCCTTCTGGATTTCTTTAAGCAGCTTGCTGTCGGTGTCAGCAACTGCCGGTGTGAAACCAGCACCTTGAATAGCTTCAGCAGTGACTTGCTTACGATACTTGGAGAACGTCAATTCTTCCGTCTTAGACACCTTACGCGTAACTTTGGACAGCGGAATTACATCACCTTCAGCGGGCTTACCATCAGCCTTAGTTACTTCGGACTTGTAGATTTTGATCTGAGATCCTGCCGTCATTGGCGTCATCCGTGATACACCCATAATTTTGAGCAACGTTGCAACAGATTCGTTGAAGCGTTCCGTAAAATCAATGGATTGTGCAATCAGATCTGCTTTCGTAATTTCATTTTCTGGAACAGTCATAATGTTTCATTCCTTTCTAGTGTTCAAATAAGCTCATATTCTGCTTAATGGCCTCCACACGCTTGACTGGATCATTAATCTTCATGATGTCAGCTTTACTCATCTTGTTATTGCCATTCTGGCGTGGTGTGTGGCCTTTAAGCATCCCTTTTTTCGTGTCGCTTTGGATAGACTGAGCAAACTCAATCAGCGTCTGTACATTGGCGTAAGTCTTTTCGTCATCATTGGCTACTACCATGTCTAAGACCTTGTCGCTTACGTTCAAACCACTCTCCTTGAAGACTTCAGCAGTTTGTTTGATTGCTTCGTTGCGAGCCAGTTTTGCTTCCAATTCAGCAATCTTTGCATCTTTTTCATCGGATGCTTTCTTGGCCTTGTCTTCATCAGAAAGTTTTTTAACCGACTTACCGGATTTAATCCGTTCGATCTCTGCCTGAGCTTCTTTAAGCTGTTTTTCAAGATCGTGCTTTGATGCTTGCTCCTTACCGATACGCTTTTTCAGCTTTTCGACAATTTTATCGGAGTCAACTTTCTTCTCATCATCTTCTGGGGCCTCGATTGGCGCGCCTTGCCCAGCTTGTTCTTGATCATCAGTAAGTTGTCCCTTGTTTTGTTCATTGTCCATAGTTGGCACTCCTTTCTCGCATTTAACGTCTTGGGAGACATACTCAAGTTTTATTTAACGTCCACAACATAGGAAACGGACAAAAAAGAGCACTATCACTAGTGCCCCAAAAAATAAGTTTTAATAAACAAATAGTTGATTAGCAGTTTTGCTCGGATTCTTTTAAGCATCTTTATCACTCCAGAAAGCACTGATAGAGCATCGGCAATTGGGATGTACTGGAATTTCTGGCGCCTTATCAACTGGATATACGCCTAAGCCCTTATCGTAATTGTCGTTATCAGCAATTTCTCGACAGACACGACACGCCCCAGGCTCTGCATACCATTTGCACCAGCGATAACCATTGTCAGTCAACGACTTAACTTGTGCTGCATGCTGAACACGAGCTGATTCGGTTCGAGCAATGCGCTCCGTCACATATCTGTGGTTATTGATGGTGGCACGAACTTGGTCTTTCAGCAATTTAGCCATCTGACGTGGGTTCTTGCCTTGAATAACACCAACACTGATTACTGCATCTAATGTAGCTTTCAGCGCATCCTGGTTCGCCCAGATTCTCTGGCTAAACGTTGCACCATTGAACTGAACCATGATCTGCTTAGCAACATCACTAGATGTCCATAGCTGATCGTTCTTAGCGGTGACATTAAGGATACCAGCTTGCCGTTTCAGCTCGTCTGTGTAGTCCTTAGATACTTTATCTTGCACTGCTTGATCCACTTGCATCCCACACTCAACCATGCGCAGACCAATCTGCGATTTAAGCAATTCCAAACGATTGATACGCATGGTGGCATTGTATATCCGCATACGCTCATTCACTTCATCGCTGAAATCATCATAAGTAACATGGTGGCCAGCCGCTCGCATCAAATCGGCCTGACGAACCAATGCTTGTGCTTCTGATTCGTATTCTGCAATATCCGCACCAGTAACAGCTGCACGAGCATTTTCGATTGATGTCTCATTTCTGCTAGCCAGCGATGCAATTTCTCGGTCAATCTCTTTGTTGATGCCGACAATCAGTTGATCATAATAGCGCTTGAGCTCTTGATTGAACTTGTCATCGTTCTTCAGCTGCTTTAACTGCCACTCACGCTCTCGCCAGTATGCATTATTGTTCTTCGTCATCTACATCATCAGTCTTTCTACTGTCTACTGCCGATGTCGCATTTTGCAGTGCGTTCTTAACGTCATCAGCCTGTTCTTGATGCATGCGATCAATCTCGGCTTGTGGGTCGTCCACAATTGACAGTGTTGACAGCTGTGTTTCTTTGCTGACGATGCCAGAGAGCGTTGATGCCGTCTGTGCTTCATCGGCTAAGTTAACCGGTAGATTACGCGTGAATTTAAAGCGCAAGTCTTGCCATGCATTAGCATCACTCTCTGGCAGAACAGTACCAACGCTAAACACAACACGATATAAACGTCGCAAGGCTTGAGTGAACTTGCGCTCTTTGTTTGCAGCCATATTCTTCATTGGCAACAGCTTGTACTGCAAGGCCACACCAGAACTATTACCTGCAAAGGCCTCATCGTTAAGGTTAGCCACCATCGAGATCTGATAAATCATTGAGATAAGCCGATCGATGATGTGTTCTTGCATATTGTCGCCATCTGGCTTGCTAATGAAGTCCACTGTTGCGTTGGTTGCGTCTGCATCTGGTGAGTAGATCAATTGGTTGTTGATGATATCAATATCTGGCTTACCATCACCATCTTGATCCAAATCAATACCAAGAATTTTCAGATACGCGTTGTCAAAATACTCGACCTGGTTGGCTTTCTGCGACAGAACCTTGTCTAAGGCATTGATCAACGTCTTGACGTTGTCGAACACGCCTTGTCGCTCTTCATTCGCATAAAACTCAACTGCTGGGACAACACCGAATGGATTAGTGTCATCACCGATAGCCAGTACATCATCGTAGTAGTCCCAGACATCATCAGCATAGTAAACCTTAGCAACCTGTTTATTTTCAGCATCACGCCAATAACGCACGAAAGCTAGCGGCTGATGTGCAACCGTGTCATCGTAGATCATGAACGCTTCAATTGGGGATGCATATGCCAGCTTGGTTTCGCTATTTTCATCTTGATATACAAAAGCAAGCGAACGTCCGTAGATATCCGCTTGCTTGCTGATTTCGCTTAATTTGTCTTGGAATGAATTTGTGTCGTTCCACTGCTGAAGCAGCTCATTCTTTGGCTTATCATCAAGTGTAATCTTGGCTGGAATACCACTAAAAAAGCCATTGTAAGTATCAACGATATAGTGTGGCAAATTAGCCACCAAGCGATTATCTGGCCCTAAGCCACGTCCAAGCTTATGCAGCACGTCATGATCGCCTACATACATACGCATGTTTTCTTGATAGCCAGTACTTGCTTGCTGATTGTATTGAATAAAGGCTTGCAGGTCAGCCGTTGTTAACTTCTCGCCTAGTGGATAAATGAAAACATTGCCAGGAAGCACTTGCCCTTTGCCATTAATGGTCGCCATTGATCTCACTCCCTTAGATATAGATATTTTTAAGCAGCTTACCATGTGGTGCACTAGCTCCATTGATTTCATTTAGCGCATACCTGATTGCATCAATTTCGTGGTTATATGCATCAACCGGTTCATTGGTGTACTCATTGGTTGCTCGGTCTTTCTTATACGTATAGTTCTCAAGCTCTTCAATCGTCTTTACGCACCGATCATCAACTACCAGATGATACTGTTGCATAAATGAAATGCCTTGAATGATGCTGTCCTTACCTTTCTTGGCTGGCCGAATGCGATAGATGCCATCTCGCTTGATCTCAGCGATCGATTTGGGTTCAGCAGCATCGGCAGTAATCACTTCTTTAGAGTAGCCCATGTCGGTGATTACTTTGGCAATCTCATCATTAAGCATCCCTCGCTTAGCATATTCTTCCATGATGTAGATGATGTGCTTGCGTTCATCAACTTTAACGTGCATGAACGCTGTCTCGTCATTCGTGTAACCAAAGTCCAAGCCAAAATAACTAGGCAAGTCAGCCAAAGTATGCTGATTGAGTCGTCGCTTTTCAAAATCTGGAAAGACAAGTTTATCAAGCGTAGCAAACTCGCCAAGCGTATAAATCTTGTAGTAGGCAGGGTTAGTCTGCTTAAGGTTTTCAATTGTTCTGATGTTGTCTGCATCAAGGAAATGATTGTCTTTGTATGTCGATTGATGAATCACCACACGCTTAGGATCAATCTGTACACCAGGCTCAAACCACTGCTTATAGGTCCAGTTAAGCTTGGAAACAGGGTTGAACATGCAAAAGATTTGGCGTTGCTTATGTTTCGGTTCACGAAGTCGCAGAGTGAGCTGCGTAAAATCGTCTTGGTTAAACTCAGACGCTTCTTCCATGACGACATCTGACAGGCCCTTGATGGACTTGATTTTTTCTGGATCGTCCATCCCTTTAAACAAGAAAACCGCACCATTAGGCAAGCTAATAGTACGGTCTGATTTATTTACTTTGCAAAGCGGTAGTAGCTTCCATGTTGATAGACAGTCTAAAACGTCAGTAAAGATAGAGTCCTTAATTGTTCGATCAACCTTTCGTAACCATAGCACTTTGCGCGGATAATTCCATTTGCCCAGTGCCTTAAGTACAACTTTCTGGACTACACCATGCGACTTGCCTGACGATGCACCGCCATACCAGACTTCTACAAAATGACCATAGTCAAACAGGCTATCGTATATCTGGCGGTTAAATACTCGTGCAGGTTTTGGGAAATTCAGCTTAATCGTTGTCATGAGCAACCACCATCGAAATAGCTAGCAGTTCCATAATCATTGAAAAAATAAGCGTTTTGATACCTATCACTTGTGGCTGACAGATAAGCATTGCAACAAACATCACAGGGATGCATAACATTACACTAGTCATCTTCATCGTACTCACCAACTCCCACGTCGATTTCAAGGCTACCAGATACTTCTTTTTTGTCAGTCCATGCGCCATAACGCTTACCAATCAGTTCCAATGCACGAATCTGATCACTATTCTTGGTCTTAACCTGTACAATCTCGCCGCTAGTAGTGACTTGTTCTTCAGTAACTTCACCGCGTCCAAACGATGCCAGGCGCTCCATGACTTCCTGCATATCCATTGTTTTAGCGGATTTGATCTCATCATTGCGGCGTTTTAATTCAGCTTGAACCTTAGGATTCCTTAGTAATTTAGATGCCTCAGTCCATGCTGTTCCATCACTTTTAGCAGAATAACCAGCTTTACGATATGCCTGAGTAGCATTACCCGAAATAATGTACTCATCAACAAAACGTTGTTGCTTTTGTGTTAATCTTTGAGTAATGCTGCTCACCTCCTTAAAAATAAAAAGCCAGCGCTAGGCCGACTTTACTGATTATTTATCAAAATGTTTCGAACCTTGTTCCAATGCAGGGGTAATTTCCCAAGAGGCGTAATTACGGGGTTACCACGGGAATCAACCATATAGTGATAATGGACTTCATTCAGCCAATTTGCACCATTTACTTTTCTAAATCCTCTCATATATTTTCCTCCAAGCCATGACTATTTGCCATACTAACCAAAAATTGTACTGTTTTATCCACCAATAGTTCTTTACCTTATAGAAGATAAAATAATATCTACTCCCAGACGCAATATCAATTCCCTTGGATTTCATGAGCAATCTGTCCTTTGGGGTAAAGACAAACATCATATAGTCATTATTAAAAGGCTGATCGTCTTTCATGTTGGAGATTTCATTTTTTCTTGGTGGCAAAGGAAATGCGGAGTAGTGTTTTTCACCCGGCAGGATTAGCCTTAACTCGACCGGTTGCGAGCTCTTATTAGTAATTCTGCACGTATCTTGACTCCTGTTAGTAAAAGTAATTAAAATCCTTGGCTTATCACGCCGGTTTGCTAAATAAAGGGACACTATAACTGCCGCAGCAGTTGCCAAAGCGCTTACCCAATCAGCCAAGTCTCCAAAGTTATAAGTTACATTTACTTGCTTAACTGTTTCCATCAATATCATATACATCACCAATAACTATAATACAAAAAGCCTAGTCTTTTGACTAGACTTGAGTGATGTATATGTAGTTTAACGTCATTTCGGACAATGGCGAGTATTCGGAATCGAACCGAACCATTATGTGATACCTTTACTCGCAAAAGTGCCGCAAGGGCACAAGGCTGTATGAATTGGAATATTAAATTGGCTTACCGTGGTTACACGGCAATGTATCCTGCAGGAATCGAACCCACATCTTCCACATAGATATATGTAGCTGCTCGCCCATTGAGCTAAGGATACATAAGTTTCCAGCGTATGTTGTAAGGTTAACAATAAAATGAGATGAAATCCGCTGGAAACTGGTCAGAATATTATTTTTAAGGAGAGATGTTCCACTTCAGAACATCCATGCTACAAGCATACGACATAGTAGGGTCGGTTGCGGGTCGCTCTTGGGTCGTTTTTTATTTTTCCCTTAAATCAATCAGCTCATCGACATGGTATCGCTCTTGCCAATAGATAAATCGTTCAGCGAACTCGCAGAGTGCCTCCCTTTTAATCTCTTGAAATCTTGTTTTGGCAAAACCAACATGTTGTGCAACAACAAAATCTTTTAAGCCATCAAGATAACACTCTTTAAGAATTGTATAACTTGGCTGTTTAGCTCTATGACTGCAGTTGTCTATCGTTTTGGCAACGCTCTGGCAGACAGCTTCTGCCTCGATAATGTTTGTCATTTTAATTTCAGCAGCATTGCCGATTGGCGATCCACCACCCGTCAAACTTAACGCTGGCGATTTTAAGTCCGATCGATTTGCTCCTGACATCCTAAGATAATAATCCAACCGGTAATTAAAAAAATATCTAACATTGTCAGCTGTTGCAGTGCGATTAAAATCTACGGGCAAGTCACATGCAGCCATCTTCATCAAACCACACCTTTCTTTTTGCTTTAAAACGTCCCTTGATCAGATATGGATAGTGCCGATATTTAAGATAGTAATTTAAATCTGATGATCTCTGGAATCCTAGACTAGCAGCAGCTTCATACTTAGTGGGATACGTTGTATAGCTATCAGTATGATCATCGTAAACAATGATGCGTCCCCAATCGTGTTGGTGCTTATGATAAAGACCCCTAAGATTGGCGTCATGCTCCGTAATGAACTTCACTTCTGCCAAGTCCATCTCTAAGTAGCTGGCTGTTGCTCTCATCGTCATGTATCTGGTGTAGCAATCAGCTATCCGCTGCGCTACTCGTTTGTCTTCTAGCCTTCTGCGATCGCCAGCCTTTACAGCATTGCGAAATCTTACAATAGCGCGCAGATCTGGATCATCTGCCGGAATGAGGCGAGTGATATCATTATCGACACCTTTTTTAGTCTCAAAAGCATCAGGATACTTTTCTTTTAATCGCGATAGTGACTTCAGCAGTTCTGGTGTTACATAACTGGTCATCCAATTTCGCCTTCTTTTTATTACGCTTGCGACGGGTATCGCGACGCTTATGCTTCTTATGCCTTGCCATCCCGATAGACCTCCCAGATGTAGTAAAACAATGCAGTCAGCATGGTGATGACGATTACTGCAGCACCAAAACCGACAAACTTAAATCCAACAATCCAACTAACAAAAACCATCCAGAGCATGCCACCAGCAAACGTTACACTGCCAATGATCGATCCTAAAATGATAAATATTTCCAGCAAGTTCATACGCTTCCTCCAACTTTTTAATCAAAGAGTTCTCGCCCACACATTGGGCAAAAGTTAATTCGATTTGATTGGCCAACACTGGTTATTGCCCCATTGGCACTCTTCACCGATGCCATACCATCTAGCTGCGTTTTATTAATGATCTTGATCGTGATGCCGATATTATTAAACTTGCACGTTAGCAAGGGATGCTTAGCCCCATGCTCGCAAAAATCACACATACTGTTCTCCTTCAAAATCCTTTATCATGCCACTCGTCGTAATCCTTGAACCTAAAGCCATCAACTGTGTCTCCGCTCAACTTATGGTTGCAGATTTTAGTTACCGTATCTGCAGATATTCCGGTTGCTGTGGCGGCCTTGCGCCGACTTGCATACATTTCCAGATGATTGTCTGGCCACATTACTACTGTCTGCCGACGCTGATCATCTTTTGGAATCATATCTTTAAGGCGCTTTAATTCCTTATTTTGTTTGGCGTGACACCTTAAAGTAGATATCCCACATGGAAGCATTGACAGAAACGTTTGATAGCTCCAGCCATCATCAAGTGCTGTATGGCAAAGATCAATCAGCTCATCATCATCAATTCTTGTGTGCCGAGACTTTTTACTGCCCCTGAGTTTGGCTTGATACTTTTTAACGACATCAATCGATTCAACAATCTCATTCTCTGCCACACCGCCAATGCTCTTGGCCTCTTTAAGCATTCGATCCTCAGTTAATTTGAACCAATCGTTACCGAAGTAGTAGAACAGCGTGGTAGTAGCTATTGAGATCTGTTTGGTTTTCATGCTCCACCACCTCCTTCTGTCATTGGCGTAATTTTGATAAAAACATGCGGGTCATCGCTATAACGTTTCCTGGCAACAATGTCAGTAATGATATTATCATCGGCCCATAAGACACCCGTGAGCGCGTCTAACGTCGATTTGATGTAATTGTCTGTATCTGGCTTAACCGTTGGCAAAACAGCATTATTAAGCCGTCGTTGGTACTCTTTTTTTGAGACCGACTTTTGAATATCTCGGTAAAACGTCAATTCTACCTTGATGGCATCTTCAAACGGTTTGCCTTTGTACTCGTTGCTTGCTAAAGCGTGCAGCTTCTGCTTATATATCCTTGATTTGTCTCTATCCACCGTCCATGTTCGCCTGCCGTGATGGACTGACAATGGTCGCTGTTGCTCAACTGGTGCAATTGGAAATCGAAACCACATGCTAATCCCGTTTTCGTGCATCAATCTGCCACCTCAATATCTTCAAATTTTTCCGTCACGTCTGGGATCCCGTTGCCACCAGTCAGTCGTACTAAACCGACAGTCTTAAGCATTAGATTGACTTCCACAACCAGAAATAGGCCATCATAGCCTTCGACAATTACTGGTTGCTGCTCACTCAAAGCTTTTAAAACTTCTTCCTTAGTCATAATCGCAAGCTCCTGCTCTGGTACGTTCTTACCTTTTAGTGTTGCAATCTGTTCGGCCTGTCCTTCCTTGCTCAAATTAGGAAACTTTACTTCCTTTAGTACGTTGCCCTGCTGATCGGTAGTTAAAAAAACATTAATGTTATCAAACATGCTCATTTTCTTCGTCTCCCTTAAATCATGCTTGCCCGCACGTCTTCCATGCCGTCAAATGTGATCTTGTGGTCATCGTTTCTGGTTAGCAGACGGCTGAGCAGTTTTGCGTTGTACATCTGTGCTAGTTCAGCAGTGGTGTTGTTGCTGGTGACGATGGTCGACTTCTTGCCAAATCGTGCATCGGCTACGTCATACAGGCGTTCCTGCATGTCTTTGCGCACTTCGCGGATTGCGCCACGCATCCCGCCTTCCGTGCCAAAATCGTCCAGCACTAAGACATCTACTTCAATCATCGCTTTGACCAGCAGTTTCATCCGATACTTGGTTTTAGCTGCATCTGGTGCATCATACATATGGCTAAACATCCGGCTCATGGAATCCGTAGAGACAAGCATTGTCGTCATATCAAATTCTTCTTGCAGTCTGTGCATCATCGCTACTGCCAGTGAAGTCTTGCCAGTGCCAGGATTGCCAAGCATCAGCACGTTGATTGGCTTTTCAGCAATCTCTTTGGCTAAGATGTATGCCTTGTTGCCAGTATGTTTGGCTAGGTCAACATCAGGCTGTTTGTGTACGTCCCAGTCAGCAAACGTAAACTTCACTGGATCACCGCTCCAAAGTGAGTTATTATAAAAGCGGTATTTATTTCGTTGACGCATGACGGCATTATCTGCTGTCGTGCGTTTTTTGTTTTCTTCAGCAAGATAACTTTTGCACCATTCCTGATCAGACAGGTCAAACGGGATGTCTTCTCCCCATTTGTCTCTGTACGCTTTCTTGAGCGATGCAATCTTAACAATCACGTTCACTTTTTCCATGACACTCACCTCTAGCTAAAGTGATCTATCAACTGCCAGTCTGGATCAGTAGGCGGTTGTTTCTTTCTGTTATGCTGTGGCTGCTTGTGGCGTTGCTCATCTGCTTTGATGTCATCAATCGTAAGTAGATGTTCTCTTTCGTATCGGCCTAAGATACTGGCTACATACTTAGACGGCTTTTTCAGCCCTGCTGTTTCTGCTGCTTGATTGATTGCATGCTGCACAATGTCTGCACCATACTTATGCACCCACTCTGTCAGATCAGTGGTGATGATACCGTTAGGCCAGCCCCATGTATTTGTCCAGGAATTAAAGACTTCATCCATGCCTTCAGGAGTATTTCGGAGCACTTTACTGCCATCATCTGATTGCTGAGATACTGCATTCGATTGACCAGCCGGCCAGCTAGCTGGTGTTGTAGTCTGTGTAGTATTCTCCTGGTAGTCTATGGTATTGGTTGTACAGGTTCTGTACGTTCCATTGACCAGATTCTGGTCACTCGTTGTACAGGTTCTGTACAATCGTTGTTCAAAATCCGACAACGCAGAATAGTCAATCGTGTACCATTTGGTTTTATCGAAGCCAGCTTTGTTGTAGTTCCCAGTGATAAGCAGTCCTTTTTTCTCTAGGTTGTTAAAGTATCTAGTAAGCGTGGTTCTGGATTTAATCCAAGGAAACTGCTGCATCCAGTTTTCCATTGAGTTGTAGACCCAGTACCGACCATCACGATAGTTCTGCTTCTTCTCGATCCAGTAGTGAATCTGCTGTAGGATCACTGCTTCATCTAAGCTTTGTAATCCTGCAGCTAAGCTTGGCAAGACAATTAGCGGTCGTTCATCTAGTAGAAGGTTGCTCATTTCTCTGCTCCTTTCTAGCGGGCATCCCACCCACTCGGTGTTCTACGTTCACTGACGACAATGATTAGTTAAAACGGCAGTTCATCTGCATTTGGTTGTTGTGGTTGCTGTGGTCGTTGTGGCTGACCATTGGTAGGCATAGCCGCGTTGAAGTTGGCTTGGCTGTTAAAGCCGTTGTTTTGAGCCTGTGGGGCTTGTTGACGATATCCAGTAGCGCTTGGCCACGATTACCGTCAAAGTTGCTCTGGCGTGAATTCTGGCCTGATTCTGGCCGAGTCTTGCCGTTTGGCTGACTGCCTTCTTGCAGCAGCTTGTGGTAGCCCTTGACACGCAGATACCAGTTGCCGTTTTGCGATTGTTCCCAATCGACAGTTACTGCTAGCTTGCGGTTCTTCATGACACTGGCTACCTGTGGCAGATTATCGACCGCCTTACCGCTAGGAATGCCAGATGCAATCATGATCGTGTTGAACCGGCGTACGGATAGGTCGAAGTGGTCTTCGTCATCGTTCCAGACAGCATAGTCATAGCGGATTGGCGCACCTGCATATTGTCCGTCCAGTACTTCATAGTTGAATTCGACCATTGGGTTTCCGCTCTTGCTGTTCTTGGCTTCTGCGTTGGTGACGCGCACGTTGTACGTGCCAGCTTCTTTCAAACTCTTGCCAAATACATTATTTTCATCAGTCGTGAATAGCATCTTTAATCCTCTTCTTTCTCTTGTTTTGCGTTAATCAGTTCGTTAGCTTTAATCAGTTTCCTGTCATCGATCCGGTTTTTCGCGTGGTTGCCCTGCTCAGGATCCAGATCAATGAGCCGCTCGCCGTCTTTGATATAAATTCGACCAACCACGTCAAACATTGATGTAAAAGCGTTGAATGTCTTCTCGTTCATGTCGGCTGCAAACCGGCCATTCATCTTGTCCGGCCCGTTATCGATTTGATGAGCCGTTGCATATACCGTCAGCCCACAGTCACGCAGATAGGTCCCTAATTGGCGGAACCATAGTTGCAATTTTTGGTAATTTTGGCGGTTGTCCTTAGACGCTCCGTCAATGTTCTCCAGCACCATGTTCTGCAATGCGGTAACGTTGTCCAAACAGATCGCTTGATAGCGTCCAGAACCAATTGCTCGGCTTAACAGGTCGCCTAGCTCTTGCTGCATGATCGGCATGTCCCGCTCTTCAAGCTTGAAAACATCAATCGATTCATCACCAATCAGCACGTTGGTCGACAAATCAAAGCTAAACAGCAGCTTTTTACCAGGAAAGTCCTTAAAAAGACTCGTCTTGCCCGTCCCACCATCGCCATAGATGAAGTACATATGCGGTGTAGGCGGAATCTTGCCACTTGCGTAGAATTTCATCATTCATCATCTTCCTTTGTCTTGATAATGACTTTGATTTCATCATGAGCGGTGACTGGGACAATCTCACCATCTTCATTGACGCAACGGCCATCGTCCATAACGGTCAGCGTCTTCTTGTATGCGGACCAGTCAAGCTTCTTAGTCGTTTTAACGAATTTAGGATCTACCAGATTAACCAAACGTTTGTCATCATGATCAAACTTGGTGTTCTTGCGCTTTGAAACACTGCCATTACGGCTCTTAAAGCGGTAATGTGGGTTTTCTTCGTACCGTCGCATATAATAGTCACTGATTAAAGCCTCTACATCAGCGATTTCTACGCTACGCCGATCAGTTCCTGGCTGATACCAAGCAGCTGTATCCGCAAGCTCACGTTCACGTTGCTCATCAGCCTGCTTCTGCTCCTCCTTCAGCTTGCGGAGCCGATATAACTTCTTGTGCAGCTCATCTTCGTTCTGAATACGTCCGTCTTGGATCTGTTGTTCTTGTGCTTCTTCAGTCATGGTTTAGCCCTCCTAATTTCGTTAGCTACTAATAATCGTTGGTAAAAGATAGCGTGGTTTAAGCTGCAACAAGCCCCACCATGTGGCAGATAGATAGGCTTGATGCATGGCTTGCCACACCATTTGCAGTGTGTTACTTCGGCCATGAGTCAAATCCAATTCCCGGCTCGAAAATGAGATCTGGATTACTATTGCGCATCTTGCGCAAATCTTCCTCGTTAAAGAGCCAATTAGCGATGTCCGGATTATCAACCATTACACCGATAGGTAAAATGGCTAATAATGTTTCCAATTGCTTGTCATTCATATATAATTACCTCTGTAAATTGTTTTGATTTCTGCGTTACTGGTGGCGGCCAGTAACGTTTTTTTGTTGTCCTAAAACATTGGCCATCGTTTCTGTGCCGAACAGCTTAACGGCCAGACTAGAGTTAACAAATGGCTTCCACAGCGCTTCGAAGCTGACCAGTACAGTCAGCACAAAGGCGGTCGTAGTGAAACCGTCTACCCAGCTCCAGATAGCCAGGTAGGCAAGCACAATCCAGTTAATTCGGGTAACGTTGTTCATATCGTTTCACCTCATTCTCTAGTTTCGTAATGCGATTAGCTAAGATGCTGTGATCTACTAGCAGCAATGCCACCAGCAAGATCCCAAAAACAGGTCCAAATAAGTCCATGTTGTTCCTCCTAATACTTCTGATATGCGACTAAGCGAGGGTCTTGCTTCTTATCGTGCTTCTTCTTTGCCAACCAGGTCATAAAGCGTTGATACTCTTGAATATCAACGCGACCATCTGGCAGGAAAACACGCCATCCGTCTGGATAGTCAGTTGCTTCCCGCCGCCTTCGCTGATATGTTGACTCAGACATTGGCTGACCATTGCTGTCATGCCATTCAGACATGAACTCTGCTTTGTTCAGCTGATACCGATACGGGCTCATTCCTACATCTCCTTTCTGCTACAATTGATTCATCTCCTAACGAAAGGAGGTGAAACTAATATGGATGATGAAGTTATTTGTCCTTACTGCGGCAGTAATGAAGCTGGTAAACTTTCTCCCGCAGGGGATGCAGATAAATTTCTAATTGTTAGTTTTTCAACTAAACGTAATGCTGTAACTGATTCTGGATGCACTGTTGACTTATATGGTTGTGCATCTTGCCATAAAGTTTGGATGGAAGATGATTCAATTAGTGCGGAAAAGTGATATTTTTAGCCATTTTGTTAAAGATCTTTATTGACTTTTTCGCTTTATTTTTAGGAGCTTTTTAAGCTCCTTTTTCTTTTGTTCCGTCATTCGATGTGATCCACGATACAAAGCAATATTGATTTCTATTGAATCCATGCCCTATGCTCCCTTCTTTTCGTCAGCAATTTCGATTAGTGGAAGGATGCCATGCCGTTTGAGCAGTTCATACAGCCCAAGCCGTCCTTTCTGCGTCCATTTGGTATGCATGACGGCTTTCTGAGTGCCGTCTGTTTTAGTCACCATGATTGTCTCTGAATGCGTCCAACCAGTCCGTTGATACTTGCTGTATAACAGCCAAGTATCGCCCTGCTTGTAAATGACGCCTAGATCATGTAGCTTATGATTCATTGCCTGACCACTCATGCCATAATCTTTGGCAATCTGAGTGATTGTGACCAACGATTTATTGTTCAGCACCAGATCGTAGTAACTAGCTTTAGGCGTCAATTCATTGACTCGCTGTTCAGCAATTGATCGACGCTCCCGCTCAGTCTTAAGCTCCGTTGCCAGCTTGATAATCGTGTCTGGATTTAGTAGCACTTCCTCAATCTTCTCGTCCGTCATGTATGCTCCGTGCTTGCGGATCGATGGGAGGACTTCAGAAGCAACCCAGTCCGTGAACTTCTCAGCATTTTTTGCGTGCGATTTGAATGCTAGTTTGTACAGGCCGGCTTCACTAATCACAGTTACTCTTTGCTTCCCGCCAGGGGTCGGTAAAACACCGACCCCTTTAAATTTGTCTGGGACATTTTCGCGAATGGCATCTGCAGTGCGTTTGTATCCTAGAATCTCAGCCACATCTTTACCAACGAAATATGGCTGTCCGTTAATGGCTAAAGTTCGAACCTTCTGATTGTCAAAATTGAATGATTGAATCTCGTTTTCCATTCCGTTTAACTCCTTTCAATTTTAAGTTAGTCGATACGGCTAACTTTTGTTCAAAAAAATATCCAATGGTAGCCCTAATACTTGGCTTGCTCGAATGGCAACATCTGAAGAAAGATTCCGGCTGCCATTCATTACTTGGCTAAGATAGTTAGGACTAATGCCGATTTGCTTGGCAACAAAGTTAGCTTTCAAGCCTCGGCGCTTAATCTCGTTATTAAGAATTTTGTAAGCATCTGGTTTTAAAACCTCTGGCATTGTGTCATCTCCTCGCCGTTTCGTTTAACTTACGTTAACTATATTATATCGCCGATATGGCTAAGTCAACACTTTTATAAAACTTTTTGTTTAAAACTGTATACTTTTTGTTTAACCGTTGTATTATTAACGAAAAAGGAGTTGATTTACATGTCAGATTTTAGTACGCGCTTATCAGCTCTTCGTGAACAAAAGGGCTGGTCTAAAACGTATGTAGCTAAGCAAATTGGGCTTACGAGCATGCAAACTTACGCTAATTACGAATACGGAAGACGTGAGCCAGATTTTGAAACTACGAAGAAGTTAGCCAATCTATTCAACGTTTCCACTGATTACCTACTCGGCCGCGACACCAAGGAAGACGCTCTCAAAACCGCAGATAAAAACGTCCAACTCATCGCTGCTCACATTGACGATGGCACTACCCCTGAAGAAATGAATGATATTCTTACCTACATCGACTTTATCAAAAGCAAACGCGAGAAGAAGTGATTACCATGAATCGCTTAGAGTCTATGATTGCTGAACATCAAGAAGTTGATGTCTTATATCCGCACGGCATGCCAGATAAGCTTCCTGGCTTTATCATTGACAACTGCATTTATCTTAACGATCGCCATACCTGGATTGAACAGCACGAAACGTTGGCTGAAGAAATCGGGCACTATGCAACATCAAGCGGTAATATCGTTGATTATTCTGCTACTGAGAGTCGTAAGCAGGAACGTCGCGCCCGTGACTATGGTTACCAGCTTACGGTAACTTTGGATGATCTCATTTGGTGCTACGAACATCATCTAGACACGATCGATGAAGTAGCTGCTTATCTCGAAGTTACGCCTGCTTATTTCTGGCAGGCAATTGACTGCTACCAAAGAAAACTCGGGGAACTTTTCAAATATCACGGTTATGTATTCGATTTAAGGCGTGGGATTGACTTAGTCAGATGCTAGTTTTCGGATTCTGAATCCGTTTATCTTTGATCAGCTTTAAAGGAGATATATTAAAAAAGATATGATTAATAAGTTTGATATTGAAAATCTTGATAAAGTTGCAATGACTGCAAGCAGGAAAAACTGGCACGATCAGTAGCAATGATGCGGGCAGTAACGCTCGATGGGCTTATATATTGTTACGAGCATAATCTATGGGCGTCTGAGAATATCGCAGATTATTTTGGTGTAACCGAAGAGTATCTTTATCAAGCAATTATTAATTATCGTACTAAGTACGGCCAGTCATTTAAACATCATGGTTATTGGTTTGATTTACGCCAAACTTTAAGCATATCGAAGGAAGGATTTAAAAATGGCTAAAAAAGTATGTCCCATTTGTGGTGGGAAACTTGGTATGTATCGATTGAGATTCAAGGATGGCGCTATTTGCCAAAAATGTTTAATTAAATACAAGTTCGGCAACATTATTGGCGTGCGCCCATCTGTAGTTAATTGGGCATCATCTCACACAATTGCAGATGTTCAGCAAATGGTTAATGATGGTAAAGATTTTTCCCAAATGAATCCTGTCTCAGGAACACCGTCAGAAGAATATCAACAAAAAATGGATGTAATCCATTCCCAGATGGATGAAGCTGGTGTCTCCGATCTTTTTGGAACTAAAAAAGAAATTAAAGAGCTGCCCAATATTTTGGACCTTGAACACGGAGAAAAAATTATCTACTTGGCTAGTGGAATGGATTCTGATGGCAATACCGTTTTGATTGTTTGTACAAATACACGCGTTATCACTATTGACAAAGGACTGCTTTATGGCGTCAAAACAAATGTTATTCCACTAGACATGGTAAACGGCGTTACTTATTCAAACGGATTAGAGTTAGGGAAAATTGCAATTACAAATGGCGCTCTCGTTATTGGTTATTCGAACATCTACAATGATGCGGCTAAAAAATTAGCCGAAGCCATTAAAAACCAGGCTTATATTTTCAAAAACAAATTAATTGAAAAAGATAAGCCTAGCAATGATTTTGCAGATCAAATTCGAAGTTTAAAGTCATTGTTAGATGATGGAATTATTACCCAAGAAGAATTTGATACAAAGAAAAAACAGATTTTAGGTATTTAAAGGAATTAAAAAAAGCCCTCTCCGAAGAAAGGACGTGTGAATATGGATAATTTGCTACAAGAAATTTTAAATTGGGAATATGGATATGAAGACGAAAATAAACTTAATGCATTTCTAGAAAATGCTAAAAGCTATTATCAGAAAGAAGTTGCAAACGCTCATCTAGATGATGACGATTTAATATATTTCTCTTGGGCTAAACAGCCACTTCACATTTATCTAATTAGAACTTCAGGTGTGTTAGGTTATAAACAAATACTTGTTATGGCATCTCAAGAAGACGATTTGTTAAAAAATGAAATCACCTATATTGATAAAACTGAGGAGACAAATAATGCTCAATTTGAACATTCAAATGAAGAGGAACAGGTAAATTATATTTTAAGTAGATCTGACATGCCTAAGGGATTAAAATCTGACAATATAATTGAGAACTCAATTTTTACCCTTTCAATATCAATGGTTACAGAAATTTGGATTAGCCTATGGTTTGGCAAAGAAATTAATCATACTAAACAACATTTCAGTACAGCTCCAATCAATTTAAAATTCAATAAATTGGGGCTCCATTCCCAAAAATTCAAACTAGAGGAAATAGTTCATGCTGTTGATGACCCCCAATTTACACGTGAATTAGAAGAATGTATGGCAGTTTTTGAGCAGGAATATTACTATCCTGCCGCTGCAGGGCTTGGCGGGGTGATGGAATCGCTACTTTATAAGGCCCTAGAAAATTATAAACGAACGAGCAACAAAGTCCTTGGAAGCGATCCTACTCTTCTAGATTATTTAGGTGCGCTTAAAAAATTTAATCTAATCGATCGGCGGCAAAGCAATAGAATAAGATCTGCTTTTACAATTAGGAACTCTATCTCACATTATAATCCAGGTTTTACTGAAGTAAGCGATATTGAAGCAATGCTTCATGGAGTTGAAAATATCTATACTACTTTATACTTACCGAGCCTAAGGTGGAAAGAATCTCATCCAAATCAACAACTTCCTGAACCAGGTCGTCAGAATTAATTATTTTATTCAAAAAATAATCATAATAGTAGGGCTGAAATTCGCTATCTCTATGGATATTATGATGTTCAATCAAATTACTTTCATATCTTTCAATAACTTTTTTCAAAAGATTAAACTGTGAATTTGACATATTAATGTTAACCATTATTACACCTCGAACATTAGTTTCTTTAATTATAGCATTTAAAATCAGCTGACCATGTGGGTTATTTATAGAATTACGTCCAAACGTGATCGACGTTAAAAGCTACCATTGAGAAGAATAACTATGAAAAAAACAGCCCGGCACAGCGCCGAGCTTAATTTTTACACATTAATCGAACATATGTTTAAAAACAAAGGAAGGATATTATGTATGTTGTCAAACAAGGTAAGAAATATAAGTTTTGCGAGCGATATCGCGATCCATTGACTAACAAACGCAAGATTATCTCGATATGTTTAGAAAAAAAGACTAAGCAGGCTCAAAATCAAGCACAGGCTATTCTTCAAGCTAGATTGGCTAAGATAATGAGCCAAGTCAAACATGTTGAAACAATACCTGACGTAACTCTGCAACGCCTTATTGATGATTATCTGAATAACTATAAGCCTCGTGTCCGCCGTTCCACCTACGCAAATGCCGAAATGATGTGCAGATCGCTAGTCAAATCATTAGATAAGGACGCGCTGATTGAAAAAATCACCCCGCTAATCTTAACGCGGACCATTGAAGACATGATCTATGGCCCACGACACATCTCAAATGCTTATGCGTCTAAATTTAAAATCTTTTTGCATCAGCTATTTGCTTTTGCGGTTAAGGAATCATATCTAAGCGATAATCCTGCAGAAAAGCTGGAAATCGCCTATCGTCCTAGTGAAGGTGGCAGCTCAACTCGCAACAAGTTTTTGGAAACTGACGAACTTAACAAGCTGCTTGAATATGCGTATGCCCACAATCATAACTATGCCACGCTTTGTGAATGGCTATATCAGACCGGAATGCGCTGTGGCGAAGCTCTAGCGCTTGATGTTAAAGATATTGAGAACACGAGTGATGGCTGGGTAGCGCATGTCAACGGAACAATGGAATATACTAAGCTTAAAATGAATGAATGGCATAAAACCGATCAAACAAAAACGCCCGCCGGAATGCGCGATGTTGCGCTCTCCAGGCGGGCAGTCGAAATATATCGTGATCGGTACGCCTATGCTGATGGGCACGGCTATTTGTTCACTACTAAGAATCATACACCAATTCAAATATCAGCGTTCAATACTTTTTTGCGTAATGCAGCTAAAAAGCTAAAAATTGACAAGCCAGTCAGCTCTCACATCTTTCGCCACACGCACATCTCAAAGTTGGCTGAGCTAGGCGTGCCGATGTATGTCATCCAGCAGCGGGTTGGTCACTCTAACAGCCGGGTTACTCAAGAAATCTACACTCATGTTACTCACGAAGTGCTTGTGAAAAATCGTGATCAATTGGAAAATTTGTGACAAGTTGGCTACTTATTGGCTACTTAGAACTGCAAACAGGGCAAAAATTCACAAACTCAATCAGCATTTTAAAAATTAGGCAAAAAGAAAAACCCTTGCACAGCAAGGGTTTTGGTCGACACTCGACTACTTAACATCGCGACGGCGTTCAGGAATACGAGCGGACTTACCAGTACGTTCACGCAGGTAGTACAGCTTAGCACGACGAACGCGACCGTAACGAACAACTTCGATCTTAGCAACACGTGGGGAGTGAACTGGGAAAGTACGTTCAACACCAACACCGTTACTAATCTTACGAACAGTGTAAGTAGCAGAAATGCCTGCACCGTGACGCTTGATAACGACACCTTGGAAGATCTGGATACGTTCACGAGTACCTTCAACGATCTTGGCGTGGACGCGAACCGTGTCACCGGCGCGGAATTCTGGAATGTCATCGCGCAGTTGGCTGGCGGTGATCTTTTCAATCAATTGGTTTTGACGCATAATATTTTTTCCTTTCGTCGATATTCTTGCCCGATTTCAGCAGCGGAATACCGTTGTTATGGCCATAAAAAGCCAAGACATAATATAACATATTCCCCTGGCGACTGCAAGGGTAAATTACTTGACAACCTTTTTGAGCTGCTGATTCAGGTTTGAATGCTTGATTCCATAAGCAAAGTAGATTATCAATCCAATAACGAACCAGCCGATCATCAGCAGTTTGGCATCAATATTCAAACCAGCAAAAATAACGATTGAATAGACAACCGAAATGGCTGGCAAAACCGGATAGCCCGGCATCTTAAACTTGGCTTCCGGCAGGTCGACGCCTTCCCGTTTTCTTAACGCGTAGATTCCCAACGAGACAAAGATAAAGGCAATCAAGGTCCCGGCCGAAACCAGCGTCGCTAAAAACGTAAATGGGAATACCGAACCGAGAATCATCGCCAGCACCGTGATCAGCCATAATGCATGATCGGGAACGTGCTTATCATCAATATGACCCAGCCGGCTTGGCAGCAGACCATCCCGCCCAAACGCATAGATCAGACGCGATGAGGCCAGCAGAATTGCGATCAAGGCTGAAAAAATCCCGATCAAGGCTACTACCGAAAGCAGGTTGGCCGTTAAATAATGACCTGAATGCCGCAGCGCCCAGGCAGCCGGTTCAGCGTTATTGGCATAGCGGCTGTATTTAAACATCCCCACCAAAACCAGCGAGACAGCGATGAAAAAGCCGGTCCCCAACAGCAGCGTGCCAATCAATCCTTTAGGCATCGTGTGCTGAGGATCCTTGGTTTCAGCAGTATTGGCCGCAATTGCATCAAAGCCCACATAGGCAATAAAGATCTGCGAAGAGCCAGCCAAGATCCCCTGCCAGCCCCCAAAAGTCGTTCCTGGCCGGTGCGCGGGAATAAACGGCACATAGTTTTGCGGATGAATGGCAGTCGCGCCAATCACGACAAACATGATAATCACGATCAGCTTAACAGCCACGATCGTATTCTCGACGCGGCTGACTTGATGAATGCCACGTGCAATCAAGCAGCCGACGATCAATATCGCAATCGCCGCCAAAATATCGACATACGAGCCCTTAGCCGGATTAAAGCCACCAGTCAGAGCAACTGGCAATTTTACGCCGAAACTGCCCAAAAAGCCCTGCATATACGCCGACCAGCCCGAGGCAACGAACGCTACAGAGATAAAATATTCCGCCAACAGTGCCCAGCCCGCGATCCAGCCAAAAAACTCGCCAAACAAGACGTTCATCCAAGAAAACGCCGAACCGGCAAACGGCAGCACTGAGGCTGTTTCCGCGTAGGCCAAGGCAGAAAGTCCCGCTCCGATCGCCGCCACGATAAACGCTAATGGTACGGCTGGTCCGGTATGCTCGGCAGCTACGATTCCTGGCAAGGTAAAGATCGCCGTGCCTACGACCATCCCCGTCCCCAGACCGATCAGATCCAAAGTCGTCAATGAAGGTTCCAGCGATGCATCCTTGAGCTGATAGACGGTTGGATCTTCTTTGGCCAGCAGTCGTTTTAAAAACTTATTCTTAATCATGCGCGTCGCCTACTGCATCGTTGGGTCTTCACCCAATTTAATGTCTTGAAGCATGATCTGCTGCTCGCGGGACAGTTTGGCCTGTTCAATCAGATCTGGGCGGCGTTCCCAGGTGCGCTTTAACGATTGATACATTCGCCACTGCCGAATTTTTTCATGATTGCCGCTGGTCAGCACTTCTGGCACCTTCATCCCGCGAAACTCAGCTGGCCGCGTGTATTGAGGATATTCCAGCAGACCATTGCTGAACGAGTCGCCCATTGAAGAAGACATATTGCCCAAAACGCCCGGCACGAATCGAACCGTGGCATCAATCATAACCATAGCCGCCAATTCGCCGCCCGTCAGCACGTAGTCACCTAATGAGGCTTCATCGGTTACCAGCTGGCGAATGCGTTCATCATAGCCCTCATAGTGACCACAGATAAACGTCAAATGTTCTTCTTGGGCCAATTCCTGAGCATAGTCCTGATCAAACTTGCGCCCCGCCGGATCCATCAAGATGACACGGCCTTTCGGATAGTTTTCCTTTTGTGCTTCTTCGTCAATTGCCGCCATCGCATCAAAAATCGGCTGAGCCTGCAGCAGCATGCCGGCACCACCACCAAACGGCGCGTCATCGACATGATTGTGCTTGTCAGTCGTAAAATGACGAAAATCAGTTACATGAATATCCAAAAAGCCATCATCTTGAGCCCGCCCCACGATCGACTGACCCAGCGTCGGCTTAAACATGTCCGGAAACAGACTTAAAACATCGATTCGCATTATTCCAGTCCTTCCATTAATTCAACGTCGACTTCGCCCTTGTCCAGATCAACGTTTTTGACCACATCATCAATTACCGGCAATAAAAGATCGCTTTGACCGGCTCGTTTGACGACCCAGACATCATTGGCACCTGGCGAAAGAATCTCTTTGATCACGCCTAATTCGCGTCCTTCCAGCGTCTTAACCGTCAAACCAATGATCTGATGATAGTAGTACTGACCTTCTTCTAAAGGCTGCTGCTCGTCTTCAGTCACCATCAGCTCGTGGTCACGGAAACTCTGCACGTCATTGATGTTGTCGTAGCCTTTAAACTTAACCAGCCACATTCCCTTATGCTGACGCGCGCCGGCAACTTCCAGGCGTAATGGCTCACCGGCAGACTGCTTTAGGTAAAGGATGGCGCCATTTTGGAAACGCTCTTGAGGAAAATCAGTCGTGGCAATCACGCGAACCTCGCCGCGAATACCATGCGTATTGACGATTTTACCAACATTATAATATTGCATTTAAAAAATCCTCCGAATAATAGAAAAACTCCCACAGGGTTGGTGTGGGAGTTTTTATTTAATGTCGATGGTCATTAATCACCAACCGGACTTTCTTAGAGTTGGGCCGCTTAGAACGCATGCCTTCGACTACGGTACGCAGCGCGGAAGCAACGTGTCCCTGCCGACCAATCACGCGACCGACGTCAGCCGGATGAACGTCGAGGACGTACCGGTGATACCGATCAGTCTCTGATTCGGTGATGCGAACTGCATCCGGATGCTTGACCAACGGCGTGACCAGGGTACGAATCAGTGTCTCTAGATTTGTCTCAGTCATGACTATTTACCACTACTTCTTGGAAGCGTACTTGGCTTCGTGGAGCTTCTTCATGATACCTGCTTTTTGGAACATGTTGCGAACAGTATCTGAAGGTTGGGCACCCTTTTGCAGCCAGTCCATAACGGCGTCTTCGTCGAACTTAACTTCCTTTGGAGTGGTCAGTGGGTTGTAAGTACCCAGCGTCGTGATGAAGCGGCCATCACGTGGTGAACGTGAGTCGGCAACCACGATACGGTAGAATGGGCGCTTCTTAGAACCCATACGCTTTAAACGGATCTTTACTGACATTGATTCACACCTCCTTGATTTTTTCTAACAGCTAATAATATACCAGTCATTCAAGTGAATGTAAAGTATTTTTTCTTGACAGGCTAAACTTTTTTCAAAAAAATCCTTTTTAAGCATATCTTCGTCTTCTTTTCCTTGAATCCATAAGTCCTCAGCCAATCAAAGCCATTGAAATCCCAGTACTGCAAGCAAAGCAATCCATATCTTGGCAGCACGATAATTTACTATAACAAGCTAAATAAAAATCCCCGCCTGATTGATCGGCAGGGATCGCTTAATGATTAGTCGCGCCGCAGCTGCATGTGTTTGGCACTGATGCGTGAGACCAGCATCATCAAAAGCGTCCAAACGATTGCTGAGACAACCAGCGTAACAATAATTGCCGTTTTAGCTGCCTGACCGCTCAAATCAATTGACCAGTTTGATCCAATAAACTGGAAGACGCCCAGTTTGATCAATAGCAGCGTCAGGTAATAGATGCAGAATGCTGCCAGAATCGGGCCGCCAATCGCAACGATTACTTTCCACTTACGATTCAATAGACTAAAGAAGTAGCCGATTGCCATTGCCGTCATGGTTGCTTCAAACAACAGCAGCAACTCAAACAAGATTCCCTGCCAAGTCGAAACGCTGCTGTTAACGATAAACGCCTCTGCTGGATGACCATCTGCCAAGACTTCAAACAGCACGATCAGAACTTCTTGAACCAATGTAATGATAACCGCGCTGAGCATCTGAGAACGCCACATGGTTTTACGCGAGATGCCGTTTTGAATCGTCCATTTAAAAGTGCTGTATGGCGTAATCAAAAAATAGAAGAATGGCACCAAACTAAGGATAAAGCTCCAAGAACTAAAGATGCTACGCAGATCACTACCAAAGCTGCTCCAGTCAATGTGTCCTAAAATCAGGTTCAAGATGGCAAAGAAAGCCTGAATTGCTGCCAGCCAGATTGCAGCGATGACAAAGCCCTTGCCGCAGCGGTACAGATCAGTCTGCACCACGATTTTTTGTTTTGATGAAATCATAATTCTCCCCCTATTTGTTCGTCAGATAGATAAATGACTGCTGTAGATCTGGATGTTTGATTTGAATCTGGTCCGGAATCTCCTTTTCTTCATTCAGTGCTCCACGTACGAACGCAGTCTTGATGCCGGCCAGGCTGCGCGTTCCCAATACGTTTTGATCCTTAACATACTCTTCAACCAGCATTGCCGGACCGCTGATTACAAACATCTCGCCTAGCAGATCTTCAACGTCAGCATCAACGGCAATCTTTTCATTATCCAAAATAAAGACATGTTCAACCAGCTGCTGGATTTCCTCAATCAGGTGCGTTGACAGCACATAGGTCTTAACGTTTTCCTCATAGGCCTTGAGTAGTTCTTGATAAAAAACGTCGCGGTGGTTGGCATCCAGCCCCAAAATCGGTTCATCCAGGAAAATATAATTAGCGTTGACCGATAATGCCACGATGAGCTTGGCCGCCGTCTGCAGACCTGTCGAAAGATTGCTCAGCCTTACGTTCTCGTCTTGAATATCAAACTCCTTTAGCAGCCGCCGTGCCCGATTAAAGTTAAAGCTGCCATAAGAAAGGTCTGCCATTTCCCACATCTGCTTTAAAGTCACATGCTTAGGATAGAGACTGACCTCGCTCATCAGATAAAACTGCGTTAAGGCCGCGTCATTGTCATTGATATCATCATTGCCCAGCTTAATCGTGCCGTTAGTTGGCAGAATTCGATTAACGATCAGATTCAATAGCGTTGACTTGCCAGCTCCATTGCGTCCCAACAGCCCGTAAATCTTGCCCGGCTGAATCGTCAGACTGATGTCGTCTAAAATCGTCTGCCGACCATATTTTTTGGTAATTTGACTAACCTTTAATGTTTCCATCCTGATACCCCCGTTTGATCAATTCGATTAGATGCTCTTCAGTGATTCCCAGCTTGCCGGCTTCTTCCAGCAGGCTTTTAATATAGTTTTCATAAAATGCGTCCTTACGCTCTTTGACTATCTTGGCTTGGGCCCCCGCTGCTACAAACATTCCCAAGCCGCGATGCTTTTCCAGCAGGCCCCGATCAACCAGCTGCCGCATTCCTTTGAGCACGGTCGCCGGATTGATGTGCAGTTCTTGAGAAAGCTGCGTGGTTGAAGGTGCCTGTTCACCTTCCTTCAACAGACCAGTAAAGATCATGTCTTCCAGCTGATCGGCAATCTGTTGATAGATTGGTTCCGTTTGGTCAAATTCAAATTGCATGACCAACCCTCCCTATTTATCCTCTTAGTTAATTGCATAAGTAACTAACTAAATAATACCAAAGCTTTTGTTTTTTGCAAGCTCTAAAAATAAAATAATTTCATCGATCCGTCCAAAGCCTTGGTACACAAGGAATTTTCAAAGACCAACTTTTTCGTGAAACGGTTTGGTCATCTTTTTTTGCCGGTTTATGAGTATCAAATGTATCATTAACCAAAATAAAAACCCCGCCTCATTATTGAGACAGGGGATTGACTGAACAGAAAATTGCTCAGAATTGATTTATACTGCCAATCAAGCTATGATCGGCTGATTTTAGCGGCGCTTGTGCTTGTTGCGCAGTTTCCGCAGTTTTTGCTGCTGACGCTTCTTAGCCTGCCGCGCCATGCGATTCATCGCCATTTGACCCATCTTGCCGCCCATGCCAGGCATCTGACCGCCCATCATGTTCTGCAGACCGCCAAAATTACCATTGGTAACCTGCTTCATCATTTTGCGCATCTGATTGAACTGCTTGATCATTCGGTTGACCTCAACGATTGGCCGCCCAGAACCTGCTGCCAGCCGCCGACGCCGACTCGGGTTCATCAGATCAGGATTTTCCCGTTCTTCAGGCGTCATTGACAAGATAATGGCCTTAATGTGAGCAAACTGTTTAGGATCAATATTGATATTCTTTAATGCGGGATTATTGGCCATCCCCGGCATCATCTTTAAGATATTCTCCAGTGGGCCCATCTTGGTAACCTGGTCCATCTGCTCCAAAAAGTCATTATAGTCAAACTCATTGGCCCGCATCTTGTCCATGGTTTCCTGGGCTTTTTCTTCATCGAAATTCTTCTGGGCCTTTTCAATCAGGGTCATCATGTCCCCCATGCCCAAAATTCGTGAAGCCATACGATCGGGATGGAAGACGTCGAGATCCTCCATCTTTTCACCTTCACCGACAAACTTGATTGGCTTGCCAGTAACGGCTCGAATCGACATGGCCGCCCCACCACGAGTATCGCCATCCAACTTGGTCAAGACGACCCCAGTGATGTCCAGCTTGTCGTTAAAGCCTTGCGCCGTTTTGACCGCGTTTTGACCAGTCATGGCATCAACAACCAGCAGAATTTCATTTGGCTGTGTCAGGTTCTTGATGTTGACCAGCTCATCCATCAACTGCTCGTCAATCTGCAGCCGTCCAGCCGTATCGATGATTACATAGTCGTTATGATTCTGCTTGGCCTGTTCCATCCCGTCTCTAACGATATCAACGGGATCTTTTTCGGTTCCTTCTTCAAATACCGGCACGCCAATCTGGTCAGCAACCTGCTGCAGCTGCGTAATTGCGGCTGGTCGGTAAACATCGGCTGCGATAAACATTGGCCGGGCGTTTTCTTCATTTTTCAGACGCAGTGCCAGCTTACCGGCCGTTGTCGTTTTACCGGCACCCTGCAGCCCGACCATCATAATTACGGTTGGAATGTGCGGTGCTTTATTCAGCGGGACGGCTTCCTCACCCATCAGCTTGGTTAATTCTTCATTAACGATTTTAACGATCTGCTGTGCTGGATTTAAGCCTTTTAGAACCTCAGCCCCAGCTGCCTTTTCGCGTACCGTTTTAACAAAGTCCTTAACTACAGCAAAGTTAACGTCGGCTTCCAAAAGTGCCAGGCGGATCTCACGCATGGTTTCGCGCAGATCGGCTTCCGTAACTTTAGGCTTACGCCGCAGTTTTTCCATCGCTTTTTGCAGGCGATCGGTCAATCCTTCAAATGCCATTTTTTTCTCCTCTTTTCATCGTGCTTGGTCAATCGCAATCGATGAGGTTAATTTAATTTATAGTTCAAACATTTCTTATTATACCAAAAAGCCAGCCAACTCAAAATGAACCGGCCAGCTTATTTTATTCTTCTTCCATGTTTTCCATGTTGGCAATCAGATTATTCAGCTCGGCGTCATCAGGATAATGCTCCTTGACATAGCGCTGAATTCGATCTGCCTGGCGATTGCGCATCTCAAAATCGGCATACAGATGCAGCTTGTCCTCGTAGCTTTCCAGAATCTTTTCGGTCCGCTTGATGTTGTCATAGACCGCCTGCCGCGAAACTTCAAATTCTTCAGCAATCTCGCCAAGCGAATAGTCATCGGCATAGTAAAGCTGAATATATTCGTTCTGCTTTTTGGTCAGCAATGGCTGATAAAACTCAAACAGTGCGTTGATCCGCTCGTTTTTTTCGATATCCACGGCCGCCACCTCTTATTTTTCGACAACCAGGCCCTTGAACAGTCCGTAGACAAAATCGCTGGCATCGAATTTCTGCAGATCGGTAACCTTTTCGCCCAACCCAACGTACTTAACCGGCAGATGCAGCTCATTGCGAATGGCCAGAACAATCCCACCACGCGCCGTGCCATCCAGTTTGGTCAGCACGATTCCGGAAACATCCGTGCTTTCCTTAAACAGCTTGGCTTGATTCAGCGCGTTTTGACCAGTCGTTGCATCCAATACCAGCAGAACCTCATGTGGCGCATCTGGAATCTCACGAGCCATGATCCGCTTCATCTTGGCCAGCTCGTTCATCAGGTTGACCTTGTTTTGCAGCCGTCCTGCCGTATCAACCAGCAGAATGTCGTAGTTTTCTTCCTTGGCCTTCTTGACCCCGTCAAAAACGACGGCTGCTGGATCACCATTGGCAGGACCCATGACGATATCAACGCCATCACGCTTAGCCCAGACATCCAGCTGCTCAACGGCCCCAGCTCTAAACGTGTCACCAGCTGCCAGCAGGACGCGCTTGCCTTCATCCTTAAAGCGCTTGGCCATTTTACCGATCGTAGTCGTCTTACCGGCACCATTAACCCCGACGAACATGATCACGGTTGGGCCTTCCTTGGCAAAATTCAGATCAGGGTTTTCATCCTTGCCAGCATCTTCATACAGATCCACCATCTTTTCAATGATGACGTTGGAGACATCCTGCTTGCTCTTGGCATTTTGCAGCTTAACTTCTTCGCGCAGCTCATCAGAGATCTTCATCGCCATGTCATAGCCGACGTCTGATTCGATCAACAGGTCTTCCAAGTCTTCAAAGAAATCCTCGTCAACGTGGCGGAAATTGGCTAAGAAGTGATTCAGTTTGTCTCCAAAGCCGGTCCGTGACTTTTTCAGACCGCGATCATACTTTTCAGTCGTCGATTCTTCGGCCTGGGATTCCGAAGCAGCCTCATCATCATTTTCATCATTTTGTTCAACCGTGGCTTCCGTTTCGGCTTGCACTGCTGCAGCTGAATCGTGGTCAGTGGCTGACTGCGGCTCAGACGTCTTGGCTGATTCTTCAACGGTTTCTTCGGCTGCCGCAGCTTTTTTGACCGTCTCTGTAGTCGAGCGCTCATTATCTGCAGTTGAACTGGTATTTTCAACGCTGGCAGACTGCGAGGCGGCCTGTTCTGCTGTTTTTTCATCGCTGATGGCTTCTGATGTGGCTTGTGACTGAGCTGACTTAACCTGAGCGGCTTGTTCCTCAGCTGCCGCAGCGCTTTGCTTGGCAGCTTCAGACTGTGATTTTTCAATAGCTGCCTGCTCTGCTTGACGCGCGGCATCAGATTGAGCGGCTTGTTCCTCGGCGGCCGCGGCGCTTTGCTTGGCAGCTTCAGACTGTGCTTTTTCAATGGCTGCCTGTTCTGCTTGACGTGCGGCATCAGATTGGGCGGCTTGTTTCTCAGCAGCTGCGGCAGATTCCTGCATGGCAGCTGCCGTTGCATCGTCAATTTCAGCAGCCGCTTCTTTTTGATCATTTACCGCACTGGCTGCTTCGGATTCAATTGCGGTACTTTGACCGGCCGTGCCTTCACTTACCTCAGATTCAGCAGCCGTGCCTTGGCTGGCCGCACTTTCACTTACCTCGGATTCAGCAGCCGCACTTTCACTGGCAGCGGCCTGGCTTTCAGCATTTTCACTAGCCGCTGATTCAGGGGCTTCTTCTTTTTTCTGCTTGGACTTACGACGGAAAATATCAAATAATCCCATTTTTACGCCTTCTTTCTAACCTAATTGCGATCATCGCTATTGAGTGCTTCTTCAACATCGACGGAAACCATCTTGGAAACCCCGGATTCCTGCATAGTGACCCCATACAAGACGTTAGCATTCATCATGGTTCCTTTCCGGTGCGTAATTACGATAAACTGTGGGCCATCCTCGCCGAAACGACTTAGATACTTGGCAAATCGATCAACGTTAACCTCATCCAAGGCGGCTTCGGGTTCATCCAAAATGGCAAATGGTACCGGCCGTACCTTCAAGATGGCAAATAGCAGCGCGATTGCCGTCAGCGCCTTTTCTCCACCAGAAAGCAGGCTCAGCTGTTGATTGCGTTTGCCAGGCGGTTGGGCCATGATGTCGACCCCACTGGTCAAAACGTCATCCGGATCAGTCAGCACCAGCTTAGCCTGACCACCTTCAAAAATCGTGGCAAACGTTTCGGTAAAGGCAGCCGATACTTCTTTAAAAGTCTTAATAAAGCGCGCCTTAACCTGTTCATCCATCGCATCCATGGTTTCCTTAAGCTGATCTCTGGCTTTTTCCAAATCGGCTTTTTGGCCAGACAAAAAGTCATAGCGCTCCGAAATACGTTCATATTCCTGAATGGCACCAGTATTGACCGGCCCCAGCTCATCCAGGCCGCGCTTCAAAAGCTTCAGCTGCCGATTCAATTCATCATCAGACAGTGGACTGAGCTCCTGTCTGGCATCGGCAAGCGTCATTGAATAGGTTTCGCTTAAACGATTCAGTCCTTGATCGATCAGCATCTCCAAACGGGCTCGCTGCGACTTGATGCCAGAAAGATCTTCGATAGCCGCGCGCTGTAATGCCTGCAGCCGATCGTTCTGCTCATTGGCATCCTGCAGCTGATCATTCAGCGTCGTCAGTTTTTCATCACTGGCTTTCAACTGATCCTGCGCGTCGTGAAGCTGCTGTTGAGCCTCAGCCAATGCGGCGGCCGTTGTCTGGCGATCATCGGCCTGCAGCTGATCATCATGGTCAAGCGCCTGCAATTGCTGTTCCAGACTGGCTAGCTGCTCATTGGCATCCTCTTGACGCGTCTGCAGTTCCGCGCGCTGCTCTTTAGCCTGACGCAGCCGTTCACGCGCCACGGCCAGCCACTGCTGCATTTCATGAAGTTGTTCAAGCTGGGCACTGGCGTTGTTCTGCAGATCATTTTGCTGCTGCTTGATCTTCTCCATGGTGACCTTAAGCTGCGTCAGTTCATCAGCGAGCTGTTGTTCGTTTTGCTTGGCTGCGGCCATCTCTTGGGCAAACTGCTCTGGGTTGCCGGCTGCATTGGCTTGGTAGTCCAAAGCCTTCAACTGACGCTTAAGCTCAGCCAGCTGACTGTCAGCGAGCTGCTGATTGGCCTTGGCTTCACTGAGTTTTTGATTGGCCTGGGCAGTTTCATTCTGCAAAGCAGCCAGCGTTTGCTGATTGCTCCGCCTTGCCTGTTCCAGCTGCGATACTTTTTGTTCCAGCTCACTGGATCGCTGCTGTTGTACCTGCAGCTCTTGTTTCATCTTTTCAACCATCTGCTGCTGGCTTAACAGACCAATCCGCTGACTGCGGCTGGCCCCACCAGTCATTGCCCCGCTGGTATTGATCAGCTGACCATCCAGCGTAATGACGCGAACCTGGTGCTGGCCTTCTTTGGCGAGCAGCGTGGCATGATCAAGATTATCGGCCACGATCGTATTGCTCAGCAGATGATCGATTACGACTTGAAAGCGTGGATCATACTGAATAAGTTCACTGGCACGACCGACAAAGCCAGGCAGCGTGCGCAGGCGTGCCAGATTACGAGGCTGATAACCGCCGCGCAGCGTATCCAATGGCAGAATCGTTGCCCGACCGCCGTGCTGACGAACCAGATAGTTGATAATCTGCTTACCATCGTTTTGAGTTGCCACCACCAAATGTTGGAGCTGACCGCCCAGAACCGTTTCCAGTGCCGTCGTATAGGCTTGCGGCACTTTGATCAGCTCACTGACCGGACCGTATAAACCGTTAAACTGGCGCCGCTGCTTTAAGACGTTCTGCACGCCGCTATAATAGCCGGTATAGTCGGCAGCCATTGCCTGATAGTTTTTCACGCGGTTTTGACACGAACGCACATCCCCCAGCGCTTGATACCAGCTCTGTTGAACCTGTTCATACTGCGTTTGCAGCTGGGCCTGCTGAGCTTTTTCCTGATCGAGCTGCTGGGTTTTGGCTTGCTGTTCTTTTTGAGCGGCAATTACAAGCTGAGCCTGCTGCTCAGCATTCTGCTGAGCATTTTCCAGGCGTTCCTGCACGTTTTTCAGTTCATCGCTGTGCTGCTGATACTGATTGAGGGCCTGTTCATGGCTGCGCTGCAAAAACGTCTGCTGGTTATGGGCCGCAGCTTGTTTCTGCATCAGATCAACCTGCTGATCACGCATTGCTTCCAATTGCTGAGCCAGTTGCTGCGCGCGCTGTTCCGCACTTTGCGATTTGGCCTCATTAAGCGCTGTTTGATGTTCCTTAATCGCCTGCTGCTGATCGGCAATTGCCTGATCCTGCTGCAGAAGTGCCTGTTCAGTTGCAGCCAGCTGCTGTTTAAGCTCATTTTGCCGGGCAAGCAGGCGCTGTTTTTCATTTTCGCGCTGTTCAAGTCTGACAGAGGACAGCGACTGTTTACTGTTAAGCTTGCCAATGATCGTCGTGGCATCCAGAATCTTTTGCTGCAGCTCATCTTTGACGACTAACAGCCGTTTTTGCTGCGCCTGTTGCTGGGACAATGTTTGCGCGGCAGCCTTGGCCTGTTCGTCATATTCAGCCGCCATGGCCTGTGCTTTTTCCTGCTTGGCAATAACCTGTTTTAGTGTAGCCTGATTTGAATCCAGCTCACGGACGGTCCTCGTCTTGTCAAGCAGATCGAACTTGCCTTTTTGCTCCAGATAGTCTTGAGCCAACGCACTCTGCTCGGCTAATGGCTCCAGTTGATCTTCCAGCTCGGCAACGATGTCATTGACCCGATTGAGATTTTCTCGCGTCGTATCCAGGCGTTTTTCAGCAGTTGCCTTATTTTGTTTATATTTTGACACTCCGGCGGCCGTTTCAATAATGGCGCGACGATCGGCTGGCTTGCCATTAAAAATCTCGGCAATCCGGCCTTGTGAGATCACAGAAAACGATTCGCGACCAACGCCTGAGTCAACAAACAGATCAACAATATCTCTTAAGCGAACCTGCTGACTGTTGATCAAATATTCGCTGTCGCCATTTCGATACAGCTTGCGCGTGATCTTGAGCTCGGAAAAATCACTGTTCAGATAATGATCACTGTTGTCAAAGGCAATCGAAACCAGTGCTCGATTTAATGGCGCACGGTCTTCAGAACCATTAAAGATGACATCCGCCATTTTATTACCACGCAGAGTTTTGGCTGACTGCTCACCCAAAACCCAGCGAATGGCCTCGATGATATTTGACTTCCCACTGCCATTGGGGCCAATGATTCCGGTCATTCCCGGACGAAATTCAATTGTTGTTGGTTGGGCAAATGACTTAAAGCCATCCAACGTAAGCGACAATAAGCGCATCGGGATTCCCTGCCTTTTAGTTATTTTTGCGCAGCTGATTCAAAGCTGCCTGTGCCGCCTGCATTTCAGCGTGCTTCTTTGAGCTGCCGACCCCTTGAGCAATCGGTTCGCCATTTACGCTGACGCTGACTTTAAACTGCGGATCGTTTTCAGTACCGGCTTCACTGAGAAGATGGTATTCAATATCGACATCGCCGTTGCGCTGCAAGAATTCCTGCAGACTGGTCTTGGCATCAACAGCGTGGTCAAACCAGCCCATATCCAGTTTCGGGAAGATGACGCGGTGAATGAACTTTTCCACGGCATCGCGACCCTGATCCAGATACAAAGCGCCAATAAAAGCTTCGAAAATGTCACACAGCAGACTGGCCCGCTGCCGAGCGCCAGCCATTTCCTCACCATGCCCCAGACGAATATATTGATCAAAGTGACATTCCTTGGCAAACTTGGAAAAACTGTCCTCGCATACCATCGCTGCCCGCAATCGCGTCAATTTACCCTGCGGCAGCTCGGGGAAACGCTTGTAGATATATTCCGAAACAAACAGCTGCAAAACTGCATCACCCAAAAACTCGATTCGCTCATAGTATTTCAGTCCCTGATGCGGATGCTCATTGACGTATGATGCCTGCGTAAAGGCCTCTGCTAAAAGATCCGGATTATTGAAATGAATGCCAAACTCTTTGGCAAGATAGTCTTCTAGTTCTTTAATGAGAAAAACTTCCTTTCGTGTAATTTCCATTGAAAAAAAGACCGCCGACAAAGTAATGCTTCATCGCGGTCCCGGTGATTTTGCTTATTTTTTGTCCTGTTGATGGGCAGCGATGTAATCAACCACTTCACCGATCGTGCTGAGCTTTTCGGCTTCGCTGTCTTCGATTTCAGCACCAAAAGTATCTTCGACTTCCAGAACGAATTCTACAAAGTCGATGGAATCGGCATCCAGGTCGGTCTTTAAGTTCAGGTCTTCCGTAATCTTAGCCCGGTCAATGTCAAAGTGATCGGCTACGATTGATGAGACCTTGTCAAAGATTTCCTTTTTATCCATCGTCTGTTCTACCTCACAATTTTATTTTGAACTAACTTTTCCTATTGTATTAGTTTTTAGGCTGATTGTCCATGTTTTCCTCGGGACTGAAGTAGTCAACGGCTTCTTTTATAATGCTGGTCTGGATCATGGTGCGAATCTGGCCAATCGTATTCTTGACTGCAACCGCATCCGCAGAGCCATGCGTCTTAACGACTGGCGCCTTCAAGCCAAGCAGTACGGCCCCGCCATAAGTCGAAGTGCTCATCTGCTTGGCAATGTTTTTAAAGACGGGCTTTAAGAACAGGTAGCCGATCTTGGCCCGCAGACCGCCGTTTAAGATCCCGTTTTTGATCAGCTTCAAAAACATCTTAGCAGTGCCTTCAGTAGCCTTCAGTGCCGCGTTGGCCGTCCAGCCGTCGCTGACTACGACATCTGCCTTGCCAACCAGCAAGTCGCCAGCTTCCACGTTGCCGATAAAATTCAGATTGTCTTCGGCCTTAAGCTGCTGGTGAACTTCTTTATGCAGCCGGTCGCCTTTGTCTTCTTCAGCACCGTTGTTGAGCAGCGCCACCCGCGGATTTTCGATTCCCAGCACGCTTTCGGCATAGAAACGGCCCAAATGAGCATACTGAACCAGATTGCGCTCCTTGGCCTCAGCATTGGCGCCACAATCCAGGTAGACAAAACTGTGCCGTGAGCTGCCTGGTTCCGCAATCGGCAAAACGCTGGTCAGACCCGGCCGATCGATTCCCTTAATGCGGCCAACGATCAGCAGGCCCGCTGCCAGAATCGCGCCGGTATTGCCAGCCGAAAAGAAGGCATCGGCCTGCCCTTCCTTAACGGCTTGCGCGGCCCGCACGATCGAGGAATCCTTCTTGCGGCGAATGGCCTTGACTGGTTCTTCGCCCATTTCGATTTCTTCGGTGGTTTTTACCAAGTGCAGCCGCGTCTGATCCCTAATCAGCGGTTCAACTTTTTGGGGATCTCCGTACAGATCAAATTCCAAATCGGCATACTGATCACGGGCTGCTTCAACTCCAGCAACGATTGCCTGGGGTGCGTGGTCGCCGCCCATGGCATCTACAGCAATTTTAATCATTTTTCTCTCCTTAATCAAAGTGCGTTTCCAGCTGATGACGTTTTAAATACAGTACCAGCGGCTGATTCTCATCTTTTTCATCCCAATGCGGTGCAGCCAAGAGCGCGCCTGCGTCAGCCCGCGCCGTCTGCAGCATCTTCAAGTCTCCAATCGGATCGCCGACTTTAAACTGCGGCAGGCCTGACTGGTTGGTTCCTAAGACGTCTCCTGAACCTCTAAGCTCTAAGTCGCGCTGAGCAACGGCAAACCCGTCTGTCGTTTCAGTCATGGTCTGCATCCGGGCCTGACCATCCTCAGTTTTGGGATCGGCAATCAGCAGACAATAGCTCTGGCGCTGCCCACGCCCGACACGACCGCGCAATTGATGCAGCTGGGCCAGCCCAAAGCGATCCGCGTCATAGATCAGCATGACCGTGGCATTTGGATTGTCGACACCGACTTCAATTACGGTCGTTGCCACCAGTACCTGCAGCTGATTGTCCTTAAACTGCTGCATAACCGCCGCTTTTTCATCACTGCTCATCCGACCATGCAGCAGTCCAACTCGGTAGTCGGGCGCGAAATACTCGGCAAACTTTTCATAGAGGTCGGTTGCGTTTTTTACATCGATTGATTCCGACTGTTCAATCAGGGGACTGACTACATAAACCTGCGCGCCGTCTGCCAGCTGTTCTTTTAAAAACGACAGCGCGGCTCCGCTCTGATTTTCTCGCAGCCAACGCGTTTCAATCGGCTTGCGGCCAGCTGGCAACTGGTCAATGATCGAAACGTCCATCTCGCCATAGGTTGTAATTGCCAGCGTCCGCGGAATCGGCGTGGCCGTCATCGCCAAGACATCTGGATTCTCGCCTTTTTCGCGCAGCAGCTGCCGTTGACGAACCCCAAACCGATGCTGCTCATCAATAATCGCCAGCCCTAGATTGGCATAATCAACCTTGTCTTGAATCAAAGCATGCGTGCCAACAACCAGATTAATGGTTCCCGCTTTAATCTCATTAAGCAGCTGCTTATGCTGCTTAGCAGTCATTGACCCGGTTAAAAGACCAACGCTGACATGCGTGCCTTCAAAAATGTCAGCCAGTTTGGCAGCATGCTGGGCCGCCAAAATCTCGGTCGGCGCCATCAAAGCAGCCTGATAGCCAGCATTGACCGTGGCCGCAATTGCCAGCGCAGCAACGATTGTTTTGCCTGACCCCACGTCCCCTTGTAAGAGACGGTTCATCTGGTAAGGCGCGCGCAGGTCGCGACAGATCTCATTGACCGAGCGTTTCTGCGCGTCAGTCAGCTCAAAAGGAATCGTTTTGATAAATTCCTTGAGTTCCTGATTATTATACAGAATCTGATTACCATCGTCTTGCCGGTGCGCCCGTCGAATTGCCTGCAATCTCAGCTGAAACAAGAAGAATTCTTCGTAGGCAGCTGTTTTTTGCGCCTGCTTGGCAACAAACGGCGTAGTAGGCCAATGCATCTGCTTGATCATTTCGCGGCGCTCCATCAGCTGATAGCGCTGGCGCAGCGAAATCGGCAGCAAGGTGGCAATGACGTCTTTATATTGATCATAGGCTTGTTTGATCAACTTACGCAGTGTTTTTTGTGAAACATGCTTGTTGGCTGGGTAGATCGCGCCCAATTCACGCTCCTGATTCTGTGTAAACAATTTAGTTCCCAGAATCTGCTGACGCGCGGCATCCCATTTTCCTTGAACGGTAACATGGGTGTTTAGGATAATGCTGTTTTTTAAATATGGCTGATTGAAAAAAGTCGTTAAGACAACGTTGCGATCAACCAACAGCCGAAAACTCAAACGATTGCGTCGATAGCCGTACCGCGTCAAAACCGCTTCCGAGCTCACCGTCCCATGCACCGTTACTTTTTGACGATCCTTGGCAATGCTCAGATCAGTCGGGGCAAAGTCATCATAGCGTGAAGGAAAGTACGTCAATAGATCCTCAACCGTTTTAATGTCTAAAGTCGCCAGTGCCGCAACCGTTTTCGGGCCAACCCCTTTTAGGCAGCCAACTGGATCCTGCAGACTTTTCAAACAAACGCCCCCTTTTATTGCTGGTAAAAAAAGCCGCATCGCCTACTGACGACACGACTTGATTACGCCAATTCAGCGCGGTAATTATTCAACCGAAATCAGATATGGATAGACTGGCTGACCACCATCATAGATCTGAACGTCTAATTCGTCATCAACGACCAAAATGGCTTCCTTAATGGCTTCAGCAGTTTCTTTATCGCCATCGACCCCATAAAGAATCGTAACGATCTCGCTGTCTTCATCCAGCATCTGCTTAACCATTTCGATTGCTGCCGTTTTGACATCGGCCGCCGTATTGACGATCTTGCCATCCACGATTCCCATGAAGTCATCTTTCTTGATCGTTTGACCATCAATCGTCGTATCGCGAACCGCGTTGGTAACCTCGCCGCTCTTAACCATATCCAGGTTGCCTTCCATGTTGGCCTGGTTTTCTGCCAGGTCAGCTTCTGGATTGAATTCCAGCATTGCACTCATGCCCTGCGCAATCGTCTTGGCATGAACGACCTTAGTTGGAATATCGGCAACTTCGGCAGCTTGATCGGCAGCCATAAAGATGTTGCCATTGTCAGGCAATACCAAGGCCTGCTTAGCACCGCTTTCGTTGATAGCTTCGGCAATTTCTTGAATGCTTGGATTCATGGTCTGACCGCCGTTGATCACATGGGTTACGCCAAGACTTTCCAACAGTTTGGCAATCCCATCGCCAGAGGCTACGGCAATCACTGCTGTGTCCAGCACTGGCTTTTCGGCTTCCTTGGCCTTTTCAAGCGGTGTCGGCTCGCCTTCGTCTTTTTCCATGATCTCTTCTTGCTGCCAACGCATATTGTCAACCTTGACCGTCTGCAGATCACCAAACTGCTGACCCCAGGAAAGTACCTTGCCTGGGAATTCAGTATGAACGTGAACCTTGACAACCTCATCGTCATTAATGACCAACAGGCTGTCGCCCAGCTTGGCCAGGTAATTATAGAAGGTGTCGTAGTCAAATTTTTGCGTTACCTGCTTGCCACGGCCAATCCGAACCATCATCTGTGTACAGTAGCCGTACTTGATGTCATTCGGATCCAGCTTACCCTGTGCGCTTTGATGATGCTTGGCATTGATCATTTCATCAATTTGAGCATTATCCGGCTTAACCAGGTCGTTTTCTGCAACCTTGCCGCTTAATGATTCATAAAAGGCCTGCAAAACAAACACCAGCCCTTGACCACCAGAATCAACTACCCCGACTTCCTTGAGCACCGGCAACAGATTCGGCGTCTTTTTCAAGGCTTCTTCACTGGCATCATAGATTTTTTCCATAATGTCAACCAGATCATCATTTCCAGCCTTGACCTCATTTAAACCAGCTTGAGCCGATTCGCGAACAACCGTCAGAATCGTCCCTTCCGTTGGTTTCATAACTGCCTTATAGGCCGTTTGGGCGCCATTGGCATAGGCGTCAACAAAATCTTTGGCTGATAATTCCTGCTTATCGGCACAGCCTTTGGCAAAGCCACGGAAAATCTGCGACAGGATAACGCCGGAATTGCCCCGGGCACCCATTAAAAGACCTTTAGCCAGTGCCTGCGCCAAGTCGCCAACGTTGGTGCTGGTAGCTTCACGCTCATACTTGGCACCGCTGGCCATTGACATACTCATGTTGGTTCCCGTGTCGCCATCTGGAACCGGGAATACATTTAACGAATTAATGAATTCGGCTTGAGCGTTCAGTTTGGCGGCTGCCGCCTGAACCATCTTGCCGAATTCGAGATTAGTAATCTTGGTAACTGTCAAAATCAATTCCTCCCGTGGCACGTCTTAATCATCGCCCAAAACGCGAACGCCTTGAACGTATACATTGACCGCATTGGCCGTGACGCCCAGCATGGATTCGAGGTTGTACTTGACCTTTTCTTGGACGCTCTTAGACACTTCTGAAATCTTCGTGCCATAGCCAACAATGATATTAACGTCAACGGAAACGCCATTGTCTTGCTGACGAACAACAACGCCCTTGCTGTAGCTGTCATGCCGCAGAATCTGGTTGACGCCATCCTTTAATGGATTGCGACTGGCCATTCCTACCACGCCATAGTTATCGGTAGCGGCGCCGCCTACGACCGTTGAAATCACATCATTAGCAATATCGATCGTGCCAGACTTTGTTTTAATCTTAACTGCCATCTTCAATGGCCTCCCTTAATCGTTTGTCATCAAGTTGATATCTCTATCATCTTACCATAGCACAGCAATGTCAAAAAGCAAAGTAGCCCACATTGCTTGAATCTATCGACAAAAAAATAAGCCGCCCGCAAGGCGGACAGCCTATGTTTTTGGACTAAACCCGAGTCACTTTACCCGACTTCAGGGTACGTGCTGAAACGTAAACCTTCTTTGGCTTGCCATTTACCAAAATGGTAACCTTTTGCAGGTTTGGCTTCCAGGTACGACGACTTGAGTTAAGGGCGTGTGAACGCTTGTTGCCGAAGCGCGTCCGCTTACCGGTCATGAAATCCTTAGCCATGTGGAACCCTCCTCTCCTCATCAGTTATTTTCTCCGCGCTGAGGTGCGCGCTGTAACTCACCTAAATAATTTACCATAGGGGGGCCTTCAATGCAATAGTTTTCTTTCAAGTATTTTCACTTGACACCTTGCAAAGGCCCCTGTGAATAGGCATCACGACTTTGAATAACGGCCACGATACCACTGTCAAAAGAAAAATGATTGACCGTTCCGATAAACTCGTTGCTGGACCATGAGATGGGCAGTGAGCTGTCAAAATGATCCAAATTATACTTTTCATCCGGCAGCGTCAACCCCGTGACCGGCGTCAGATTGACAAACGCCAGATATGGCATCTCAGGCACTTTATAAATCTCATAGCTGCCCGGTTCATAAAAATCAACCGTATTCTGACGATCAACCAGATGAATCTTCGACAAATACTTGCGGTATGGATCCATCAACGGCGTGTATAGGTTGGCCAGCAGCTGATCCAGGCGGCCTCCCGTTGTCCCCCAGATCGTGATTGAAGCTGGCTGGTAATATTTCATTGCCAGTAAAATACCGATCTGAGTATCGGTATAGTCTTTTTCCGGTGGATAGATATCTACTTTTTGAACCGCCGCTTTGACTCGTGCTAATTGCTCAGGCGTGCTGGAATCAAAGTCGCCAGCAGCATATTCGGGAACAATACCATGCTCAAGCAGTCTGGTTGCTCCCAAATCAACGCCCAGCCAAGTCTCAGAACGACGATCAGCGACTTGATCATAAGGAATCAGCGCTTCTGGCCCGCCAACCATAATGTTGATTTTTTCATTCATAAGCAGCCTCTCAAAAAACGCGACGAATCGCTTCGTCACGTTTTTAACCTAATTAACCTGATTACTTAGTAGCATCGCGCAGTGCTTGAATGCGGGCCAGTGGGTCTTCGGCATTGTAGACGTATGAACCGGCAACCGCAACCGTGGCGCCAGCCTTGTAGCAGTCAACAACCGTTTCATTGTTGATCCCACCATCGATTTCAATGTCAAAGTCATAGCCGTTAGCTTTCTTGATTGCATCCAATTCAGCAATCTTGGCAACCGTTTCTGGCAGGAACTTTTGACCGCCAAAGCCAGGGTTAACGGTCATTACCAATACTTGGTCAACCATGTGCAGAACCGGCTTGATCATCTCAACCGGCGTCCCTGGGTTAATCACGACTTCAGCATCCTTGCCTGCGTTCTTGATCAGCTGCAGGGCACGGTGAATGTGCGGCGTTGCTTCAACATGAACGCCGATGTTGTCAGCACCGGCTTCTGCCATTGCTGGAATCAGGTGTTCTGGGTTTTGAACCATCATGTGAACGTCCAGGTACATGTCAGTGATTTGACGAATTGCCTTTACAAAGCCTGGGCCATAGGAAATGCTTGGAACAAACGTGCCATCCATCACGTCAATATGCAGTTCTTCAGCACCAGCTTGGTCAACCAGTTTGATGTCCTTTTCAAGATTCATGTAGTCTGCGCTCAAAATCGATGGAGCTACTTTAATCATAATCTTTTTTCCCTCGTTTCAATTCAATAGTTTGGTTTTTGGATGACAATCAGTTCATTAAACTGAACGTAATTGTCATACCGACTCTTCATTATTGTACCATGCTCAACGGCGTTCTTCACGGCACAGCCTGGTTCTTTTAGATGCAGGCAGCCGCGAAATTTGCATTCTGGGGCTAATTGACGCATTTCTGGAAATAATTTTGAAAGTTCCGTCACGTCCATATCAAAATCTTCATATGACGAAAAACCAGGCGTATCAGCAATCAAGGCCTCGCCAATCGCCATCAGACTGACTTTACGCGTGGTATGCCGGCCGCGTTTTAAAGCCTGTGAGACCTCACCAGTTGCCAGATTTAATTCAGGCGCCAGGTGATTCAGCAGCGTTGACTTGCCCGCCCCAGTCTGCCCCATCATCGTAACGATATGATGACTGAGCAGCTGTTGAAGCTGATCCAGTGTTGTTTGGCCAAACGGCGGCCGCTGCGCAATTACTGCGTAGCCGATTGCCTGATAGCCAGCTAAGATCGGCTGCAGATCCTGCCATTCTTCATCATTTAGCAGATCCGTCTTAGAAAAATAAATAATTGGTTCAATGGCTTGTTTTTCCAGAGCAATCAGCTGACGATCCAATAAATTGCTGGAAAACTTGGGCTGTTTGGCGGCCGTAACGACGACTGCCTGATCGACATTGGCTACTGGCGGCCGCCGCAGCTGATTCTTACGGGGCAGTACCTTAAGCAGATAGCCGTCTGCAAATTCTACTTGATCGCCAACGATTGGCTTAATGCCGCGCTTACGGAAGTTGCCCCGGCCACGCGTGCGATAAACTGCACCGTCACAAAGCACGTCAAAAAAGCCGCTGAGCGATTGCTGGATGATTCCTTGTTGCACTTTACACCTCAACTTATCCTGTAATATTCGTCGCGCTCATAATAGTCTGACCATTGCGAATTACTCGGTAGGCGCCAGTCTGACCATTACGCAGCGTAAATGGTACGTTAATCGTCGTTTCTTGATTGATGGTAATATCCTCATATTCCATCGTCAGGTTATGATAGGCATCGCGAATATATACCTGTACTCGGTTTTCCTTCTTGCCACCATTACCATCAAACGGAATGTTGATTTGAATATTGGTCGTCCTTAACTCGTTGGAATTGCTGGCAATCTGAACGGTCAAGGTATCACCATGCGTCAGCTTGCTGCCTGCTTTAGGCGTTTGCTGGATCACATGGTTGGTAGCAACGGTTGTTGAATTTTTCTGCGTCGTCGTCAATTGCAGCTGGTGCTTATTGGCAAAATCCTGCACTTCACTGACATCCTTGCCTTTAAAGCTTGGAATCGTGACCTGCTTCTTGCCGGCGCTAACCGTCAGTGTGACCGTCTGCTGGCTGGGATTGATCGTCGTGCCGGCATTGACGCTTTGTTTAATGACCTTCCCCGTTGCAACGGTATCAGAATATTTTTTAGTCTGCTTAACGACAAAGCCTTTATCGCGCAGCTCATCAGCCGTGTCAGAATAGCCGTCGCCAACGTAATCAGCCATCTTCCAGGTCTTAACGCCGCGGCTGACAACCAGATCGATCGACTGGCCGGCATGGGCGTGGCGCTGGTTGCCAGCAACTTTGACGACATGATTTTTAGCCACGGTCTGACTGCTTTTTTCGGTAACTTTGCCTAAGCGCAGATGATTTGCCTGCAGTTTCTTTTCCGCCTGTGCCGCCGTCAGTCCCTCAACGTCAGGAACGCTGACCGATCGATGCATGTAAAGACCAGTACCAATTCCGATGGCCACGACCAGCAACACTAAAATAACCGCCCATTTGCGAATTGGGTGGCGCTGAATGGAGCGTTTCATACGGCTTTGTCGCGTTGCCGTCAGTTGTTTGGTGTCGTCATCAACCTTTTCATCGCTGGTCTCATCAAGATTGGCGGCCTCTTTAATTGCATCCAGATCCAATACTTTGGTTTCTTCGTTGCTGGAACGTTGACCAACTACGAATTTTGGTTCATCAGCCCGTGATGGATCCAACGAGGTCTGCAGATCAGCCGCCATTGCCTCAACATCGTGATATCGGTCACAAGGGTGCTTAGCAGTGGCCCGATAGACCACGTTTTCCAACGGCTGCGGAATCTGCGGATTGAATTTGCGCACTGACGGAATCTCATCGCGAAAGTGTTTTAAGGCAATCGAAACCGCTGTCTCACCTTCAAAAGGCACTTGACCAGTCAGCAGTTCAAATAGGATGATTCCTAAAGAGTAGATATCAGACTGCGGCGTTGCAATGCTGCCGCGCGCCTGTTCGGGAGAAAGGTAGTGAACCGATCCCAACAGACTATTGGTTTGCGTCATTGAATTTTGCGAAGCCGCCATGGCAATCCCAAAATCCGTAATCTTAATATTTTTATTCTCATCGATCAAAATATTCTGTGGCTTTAAGTCGCGGTGAATAATGCCGTTAGCATGGGCGGTCTGCACTGCTGACAAAACCTGTTCCATAATGTCGATGACTTGCGGCAAGGGAATTGGATAGTGATCATGAATATAGTTTTTCAGGTCGGTACCCTTAACGTATTCCATTACCATGTATTGAATGCCATGCTCTTCGCCAACATCATAAACGCCAACGATATGAGGATCGTTAAGCTGAGTGGCCGCCATGGCTTCTCGTTCAAAGCGACGTTTGGTACTCGGATCATCGCGCAGGTCCAAGCGCAGCAGCTTGACCGAAACATCGCGATCCAGCACCAGATCGTGAGCCAGGTAGACATTGGCCATGCCGCCCTCACCCAGCGATTCGATTATTTTATACCGGTGATTAAGCTCATATCCGGGTTTCATTGATTTTATCTCTCCTGATCATTTTGGCTGATCAGAACGGTGATATTGTCCGGGCCACCAGCTGCATTGGCTTTTTCAACCAAAACGCTGCACTTGTCCTTCAGCGGTGCATCGCTTTGCAGCACTTGGGTCAATTCCTGCTTATCAACAGTTTTGGACAGGCCATCCGAGCACATTAGCAATTGATCTCCCGGTTCAAATGGAAAAACGTTGACATCAATCTGCGCATCATGCGAGATTCCAATTGCCCGGGTTATAATATTGTTCTGTGGTGACATGGCGGCTTCCTGTTCGGTTAGATCGCCGTTCTTGACTAACTCATTTACCAAGGAATGATCAATCGTGACCTGTGTCAAGACGTTTTGATGCATGATATAGCCACGACTGTCGCCGATATTGGCAATTACAATTTTTTGCCGATCATTAAAGAAAATGGCGGCTACCAAAGTGGTCCCCATTCCCTGATAATTTTCATTCTTGCGTGATTCGTCAATGATTTGATCATTGATCTGCTGCACCTGATCGGCAAGCCACTGTTTAGCAGCTGCCTCATCATTGGGCGCAGACTTTAAGAAGCGCTGACCGAGAGTCTGAACGGTTGTTTGAGCGGCAACATCCCCGCCACGATTACCACCAATGCCATCTGCAACCAAATCCAGCTGCATTCCGGCATCCGTGGCAAAACTATCGACGCGATCTTGATTTTCAGATCGTTGTTGTCCAATATCTGATTGATAGGCTGTTTCCATGGGTCTATGTTCCCTTCTACAAACGTTGGAGGTTACTGATAAAGAATCCATCAGAACCATAATCGCTTGGCAAAATCGTCAAGGTTGCCCCCGTTCGCGCGTTTTTCAAGGTACGCGCCGTTTGCGTCTTTAGCAGTCTGAATTCGGGATGTGCGGCTAAAAAGGCCTGCACAGTACCATCATTTTCCTGCTGCAAAATCGTGCACGTACTATATATCATTATACCGCCTTTTTTTAGTTTTGGGGCAACTGCATTTAAAATTGCCAGCTGAATTTCATGCAGATTTTGACTGTCACTAAGTTTTTTATCATAGCGAATCTCGGGCTTGCGGCGCAAAAGGCCAATTCCGCTGCAGGGCGCGTCAACTAAGATTTTGTCAAACTGGCCATCCTCAAACTTTTCATCCACCTTGCGTGCATCCAGTTGACAAGCATGGACGCGCTCAGCCACGCCAAGCCGCTGAGCATTTTTTTCAATTAATTTGATCTTGTGGGCATGAATGTCTAAGGCCGTAACGCTGCCACCCTGTTTTTCATCCAAGGCAGCCGCAATCTGGACGGTTTTCCCTCCCGGCGCGGCACAGGCATCCAAAACCTGATCTGCTGGGTTAATCGTCATACTTTCTACGGCCAGCATGGCGCTTTCGTCTTGAATCGTGACCAATCCCTGCATAAACGCGTCTGTATTGACGACATCACCGCTTTTAACCACCAGACCGACCTTGGCAACCTGGCTAGGCTCAACTTCAACGCCCTGCTCTTTTAAAATGGCAATTGCCTGGGGAATAGTCGTCTTGGCCTCATTTACCCGCAGTGACACGCGGGCTGGTTCGTTGACGGCCTTAAAAATTGCATCGGCAGTCGACTGACCATATTGTTTGATCAATTCATCAACCAGCCATTGCGGCAGACTGAACTCCACTGAACGCCGCTTGATTGGATCCTCGATGGCGTTAACATCCCTCAGCCCTTGACGCAAAACGGCATGCAAAACGCCGGTCACAAAACGACGGGTTCCCGGATTGCCAAGCTGCTTAGCCAGTTCGATCGACTCATTGGTTACTGCCCAGTCAGGCACGCGATCCAGGTAGCGATATTGATAGATCGACATTAAAAGCAGCGTCTTGACCCAGCTTTCGATCTTTTTACCCTTAATAAAAGGCGCCAGCCAGTATTCCAGGGTTAGCTTGTGCTGTAAGACCCCATAGACCAGATTGGTAGCCAAGCGTTTGTCGACTTCGCTCAGCTGGCTGCTCTTGAGATTCTGATTCAGCTGCAGATTGGAGTAGGCGCCATTCTGCAATACCTGATCAAGCGTTTTTAAGGCAGCGCCGCGTGCAGTATTGATTTGCTTATTCTTCATCGGTGATTGCCTGAACTCCTTGCTTTAGATTTTGATGACCATTCAGATAAGAAGTGATGTCCATTTCGCGTTTGCCCTTAGGCTTGAGCCGATTGATCCGATAAGTCGTATGATCGCCAGCCGCCAGAATCAAGGCATGCTTTTCAACGCGTACGACCTGTCCCGGTGCCAGATCCGTTTTTTCGTCCAATGGCGTGACGTCGTAGATCTTAGTCTGCAGACCGTCAATAATCATGTTGCCAATTGGGAATGGCCGCAAGCCGCGTACTTTGTCATCAATCCGGTCAGCTGGCAAGCGATAGTCAATGCGTTCCTGCTCACTGGTAATATTCGGTGAGAAGACGACTTTTTCCGGATCCTGCTTGACTGGCTGTACGTCGCCGGCAATCATTTTGGGCAGCGTCTCCATCAAAAGATCGCGGCCCAGCAGACTCAATTTTTCAAACATCGTGCCGCTGTCATCCTGTTTGGTAATCGGAATTGCCTTTTGCGCAATAATATCGCCGGCATCCATTGCTTTGACCATGTACATGATCGTGACGCCGGTTTCTTGATCGCCATTGATGATTGAGTATTGAATCGGCGCGCCGCCACGGTATTTAGGCAGCAGCGAGCCGTGGACGTTGATGGCCGCGATCTTAGCCGCTTCAAGCATCTTGACGGGCAAAAACTGACCAAACGCCGCGGTAATCTCAAAATCAGGCGCCAAGTCGATCACGCGCTGCATTTCCGGACTGCCGCTCAGCTTTTCGGGCTGCAGAACCTCGATTCCATATTTAACGGCCAATTCCTTAACTGGTGTCGCGCGCAGTTCATGCTTACGGCCAACCCGGCGATCCGGCTGCGTAACGACCGCTTTTACGTCATAGGCCTCATCATCAATCAAAGCCTGCAGAATCGGTACGGCAAACTGAGGCGTTCCCATAAATACAACTGATACTGACATAACAACAAATCCTTTCTTGATTACATAAAATACTGTGGTTCCGGATCAATGCTGACCAAGGTGTCTTGACGACTCTTGGCCTGCGTTTGACGCATGATGTCCTTTAAAAGCGCGTGCAGCTTGGGATCATGCTTATACTTAACGATTATTTGATAATAGTATCGGTTTTTCATTCGAGCAATTGGCCGCGGCGTAGGCCCTAAAACGACCGTCTCTTTGCTTAGATTGACACTGAGCTGGTTTCTGATTTCATAGATGGCCTTGGCAGCCGCACGTTCGTCTTCATTACTGGCCATGATGCGAACGGTGTAGTAATAAGGCGGATAACCAGCCTGGTAGCGAATGTTCATTTCGGCCTTGAAGAAGTCTTCATAATCATGCAGCTGCGCATAGCGAATCGCGTAGTTATCTGGATTAAAGGTCTGAATCACGACGTTTCCCGGCTTATCGGCACGACCGGCACGACCGCTGACCTGACTGAGCAGATCAAACGTCCGCTCACTGGCCCGAAAGTCTGGCAGGTCCAATCCCGTATCGGCATTCAAGACCCCCACCAGAGTCACGTTGGGAAAGTCCAGTCCTTTGGCAATCATCTGCGTGCCCAGCAAAATATCGGCTTGATGCTCGCCAAATTCTTTCAGCAGCTTGGCATGCATCCCTTTGCGCCGTGTTGTATCAACATCCATGCGAATCACACGCGCGCTAGGCATCAGCTGCTGCAGCTCGGCCGCAACTTTTTCGGTTCCCGTGCCATAGTAGCGAATGTGGCTACCTTGGCATTGCGGACAGATTGAAGGAATCGGCTCCTCATGGCCGCAATAATGACATTTCATCGTTCTCGAGTCCATGTGCAGCGTCAGCGAGATATCACAGTTGGGACACTTCAAAACAAAGCCGCAGTCTCGGCACATAATAAATGAAGAAAAACCGCGCCGATTCAGCATCAAAATACTCTGTTCGCCTTTTTGCAGCCGCTCGTTCAACAGATTCAACAGCCGGTCTGAAAAGTTGGTCTCGCCGTTGCGCTGCATTTCCGGCCGCATGTCAACGACTTCTACTGGTGGCAACGGCCGCTGATTGACCCGCATCGGCATTCTTAAAAGCTGATAAACGCCAGCCAGTGCCCGCGCCCGGCTTTCCAGACTAGGGGTGGCCGATCCCAATACCAGCGGTGCATGATGATACTCAGCACGCCAGGCGGCAACGTCACGAGCATGATAGCGCGGCGTTTCGTCTTGCTTATAGCTGGTTTCGTGTTCTTCATCCATAATGATCAGCCCCAGATTTTCAAGCGGAGCAAACACCGCCGATCGCGCGCCGACTACTACCTGAGCCTCGCCCCGCTCGATTCGGCGCCATTCATCATAGCGCTCGCCATCTGAAAGACTGCTGTGCAAAACGGCCACACGCTGACCAAATCGCCGCCGGACCCGATTGACCATCTGCGGCGTCAAAGAGATTTCTGGCACCAGCATCAAGGCCGTTTTCCCCTGCCTTAAAGCTTCAGCCATTGCCTGCAGGTAGACTTCGGTTTTGCCTGACCCGGTAACTCCCTGCAGCAAAAAGGTTTGATTTTGGGCTTGATCGATGGCCTGATCGATTTTGGCAACGGCCGCCTGCTGATCCGGATTCAATTTCAATGGTGAATCCAGATGCTGATCATCAGGTATCATGCCAGCCGGCGTTCGATAAGTCTCCACTGCGATTTTTTTGAGCCAGCCGCGCTTTTCGCCAACGTTAAACGTTCCAGCTTTCAACCCCGACTGCTGTTCGGCCTGCTTAAGCTTGACTTTTTGGCCGTCAATCTGCTGCAGATAGGAAAGCAGCCGCTGTTGAGCATGCGCGTTGGCCCGAACGCCGACTCGCTCATCTTCATATTGTTCAAACGACATCAATGGCTGAATGGCAATTTCTTTTTTGACACGGGCCCGGTCCTCAACTTGATACTCAAACGAGACCTTACCCTGCCGCTTAAGTTTAAGCAGCTGGCTGACGATTTGCGGATCATTTTGATACCGTTCAAAATCCAGCTCATCAGCTCCTTGAAAAAGATCCAGGGCCGTCTGCTCATCAACCTCATCGACTATGCGCACCACTCGATGACTTTTGGCTTTTAAGGCATTGGGCAGCATCGTATACAAGCACGAGATCCAGAATGCATAGGTTTGATCGGCCATCCAACGGCTCAGTTGCAGCAGTTCGGTATTGACGACCGGTACCAGATCCATCAACCCAATAATTGATTTGAGCGTGCCATCATATTCCGTCGGCTGATCAATGCCAACGACAAAGCCCTGCACCTCGCGCTTGCCCCGCCCAAATGGTACGATTACGCGCATACCAACTTGAATCTGGTTTTCCAGGCGTTTGGGAATCGCGTAGGTATATGGCTGGTCAGTCTGCATCGTCGGTACGTCAACGATTACCTGGGCCAGTTCAGCCATTTAATCACCCACTTTCAGCAGGTTGACCGTCAAAGCAACGATTTTTTCGGCAATCATCATCTTAGACCGGCGCGACCATCTCAACGGTGCCTGATTTGGCCGCAGAATCGTAACAGCATTGTCATCCGTTCCAAAACCGATTCCTGGCTCAGACACATCGTTAGCCACGATTGCATCGGCATTTTTCCTTTTCAGCTTGGCATCGGCATTTTGCAAAAGATCATTGGTCTCAGCCGCAAAGCCGATTACTACTTGATCCGAGCGTTTTTGCGCGCCCATCTTTGCCAAAATATCTTCAGTTGGTACCAAATGCAGAGTCAAGGTGCCATCGCCATGCTTTTTGATTTTTTGATCCGCCAAAACGGCTGGCCGAAAATCCGCAACCGCTGCCGCCATGATCAAGGCATCAGCAGTTTGAAACTTGTCGGATACGGCAGCCGCCATCGCGCTCGTTGAAAGGGCTTGGGTCACAGTAATGCGATCAGAATGTGGCAGTGCCACCGAAACGCTGCCGACAATCAATTCGACCCGTGCACCTGCATTGGCCGCTGCTTTTGCAATTGCAATTCCCATTTTGCCAGAGGAACGATTACCTAGATAGCGAACCGGATCAAGCGCCTCTCTAGTACCACCAGCAGTCACTACCAGCGTTTTACCTTTCAGCGGGCCATTGGTTAAGTAATCCTGCACCTGTTTGACGATCGCAGCTGGCTCCGGCATGCGTCCCTTACCGGCATACCCTTCTGCCAGCATGCCGGTTGCCGGATCCATTACCATGACGTTATCCTGTCTGAGCTGGGCAATGTTTCTTTGCGTAGCCGGATTGTTCCACATGTGAACATTCATGGCTGGGATCACGATCTTTGGCGCGCTGGTTGCCAAAAGCGTGGCTGAAACCGCGTCATCGGCCAGACCTGCTGCCATTTTTGCCAACAGATTGGCCGTTGCCGGAACCACTAAGGCCAGCTCGCTCCAGTCTGCCAGTTCAATATGCGGCACCTGACCGTTTAAAGTTGCCGCCCACTGATCGATTAAAACGGGCTGCTTGGTTAGCGCCGCCAGAGTTGCCGGGCCGACAAAGCGGGCTGCATTTTGAGTCATCGCCACGCGAACCTCATGCCCCTGCTTCTGCAAGCCGCGAACAACTTCAACTGCCTTATAGACAGCAATCCCACCTGTCATATGTACCGCAATCTTCGTCATGTTTGCCTCCTTGATGAAAAATAAAAAGAGCAGCACCAAAACTTTTGTCTGGTGTCGCTCTTTGGCAGCTGCAACTAGTCTTGCAAGTCTTCCGTATGATCAGTATCAATCGTTACCTTGCCGGCTTCGATTTCTTCCAGCGCCATCCCGACTGACTTGGTTGAGTAGTAATGATCCAGCAGCAATGGATGATCTTGTGCCAATGCTTCGGCTGCGTAATTGTCCTTTGACTGATCAGCGTTTTCGGCACGCCATTTGTCAGCACGGTACTTATCGATTTCGTGAGCCCGCTTGCTTGCCAGCATAATCAGAGAGTAGCGAGAATCAACGCGCTTGAGCAATTCATCGACTGATGGAAAAAGAATCATTTTTCTGAATCTCCTAACATTTCAAGGTAATCCGGCATTACGCGAGGTACCCGCAAGCGTTCGGAACGAATAATGTCTTTGATCTTAGTGACTGCATTGTCAACTTGATCATTAACCACGGCATAGTCGTAGTTCTGCATCATTTGAATCTCGCCGAAAGCTTTGTGGATTCGTTTGTTGATGACTTCCATGCTGTCGGTACCACGATGGATCAAGCGTTGGCGCAGCTCCATCAGATCCGGCGGCGTAAGAAAGATGAAGACGCCATCAGGACATTTTGAGCGAACCTGCATGGCACCATTGACTTCAATTTCCAAGAAGACATCTTTACCTTCGTCTAGCGTATCATTTATATATTTTAAAGGAGTGCCGTAATAGTTGTCAACATACTTGGCATATTCCAGCATCTGCCCTTCGCGAATGTGCTGCTCAAACTCCTCTTTTGAAACAAAGAAATAGTCCTTGCCGTTGACTTCGCCTGGCCGGGGCTGCCGCGTCGTCATTGAGACCGAGTATTGAAAATCATTGCCAGGCTGACTAAACAGCGCTTTTCTAACCGTTCCTTTACCTACGCCTGATGGACCAGACAAAACAATCAGCATTCCTCGCTTGCTCATATTGCTTCCATACCTTCTTTTCTCATAGCTCTTTTAATGTTTAATAATACCATATTCTGCAATAAATTCGGTCATAATTCAATGGAAATTTCAAGATCCGCCTAATCAGTAGCTGGATTCTGATTTTGTTCTTACTTGAATCACAGCTCAAAAACATCCGCTGCCCTTGCAACTGATTCTTCGTGCTTACGAGAACACTTGCATTAAGAATTCTTTTGGCCAGCGCCTGCGTTTGTTCGATGGCAGTCGGAGGATTTTAAAAATATCCCCTGATGATGAAATGATCTTTTCTGACCATGCTTACGGCGATTCTTTTTATTAATATGGCTGTCAATCATCTCGTTTCAGTGACGAGTATCTCAATAAAGCAGGCCAGTCTTTTATTTATCAGTATTCGGCCCGTTTATCTAGATAAATATAAAATTACAGCGAAATTATCACTTGCATTTTTGAACGCTTGTTCGTATACTATAGTCACAAACGAGTGTTCGGAGGAATGATCATGCAAAATCAGCGGCAGTCAATTATTAATCGTAGTACCAAAATTATCTCCCAAAGTCTGCACCATTTGTTTGAACCGATTGAGTTCGCTCCTATTCCAGATTTATTGAATCCCCAGCCCGCTTTTCAAAGGAAAATGTTTATCCAAAAAGCATTGTCTGATCAGCTGCTGGTCTATCTGCAGTTAATGCCTAAAACTGCTGCGGGCCAGCCGGTTGAAGTACGCGGCTATTTAAAATCGCTTGGTCAGGATCGCTATTTGGTTCAATCAAAAAATCTTTCCTACTTCTTTGATTTCGATCAATTACGCTACATTGCCCATCCTTTATCCTAAGACTTGCCAAATGTTGCAGGTCTTTTTTTATGCCGTCATGGAATAATTTGCGACATATATCTCATAATAGAACGTCTCACTCAAATAAACTACAGAGTGTAGATTGTTATCTACATTTAGTAATGTTATATTATTCTGGTTAAAAAAAGTAAAGGAGGGATTTCATGACCAAGCGACGAACCCTTGATCGGGAAAAGGTACTTGCTACTGCTGAAAAATTAGCCGATGAACAAGGGCTTGAAGCTTTAACCATGCCCAATCTGGCTAAAGCACTCGACATTCGCTCACAATCGCTTTACAACTATGTCGCTAACCGTGAAGAAATGGTATCGCTGACTGGTGCTCGATTGATGCAGCAAATGTATCAGCAGGTCGTTGATGGCATTATCGGTCTTTCCGGTTCCAAGGCCTATTTAAAATTCGCGGATATCGTTCGTGATTTTTTACTGGCCCATGCTTCTTTATCAGCGATCCTGTACCATGCCCAGCGTTTTTCAACCGACTCGGCAATGTATCAAGAAATCAAGCGAATGATCAAGCTGGTCGATCAAGTCGTTGATGTGGATGGTAACCGGCTGATTTCTTCACATGTCTTGATTGGTGCGGTTTTAGGCTATATTTTTCTTGAAACGACACCACTCTACCAAGCTGAAGATGAAAATGTTGCGACCGTCAACTACCATCAAATGCTTTTTCGACTGATTGACCCCGTTGAAAAAGCCTAGGACATGCAAGCCGCAATTTTGGTGCATTATTTTTTATATAAATAGGTAAGGAGAAATTTTGAGATGCGATTTATTAAAAACCACGTTGGATCCTTGATCGCGTGGATTCTCATTGTTGTGATCTCGATCTTCATGCTGCCTAACGTCAATCAATTAACGCGTGAGCACTCGACAATCTCACTGCCTGCCAACGTTCAAAGTGAGGTTGCCAGCACGATTGGCAATCATTGGGGACATCATCAAAACAATACCTATCAGGTTGTCGCCGTTTTTAACAATCAAGACGGTGCAATGTCCAAATCGGATCAAAAAAACGTTAACCAGACGATTCGCTATCTGAAGCGTCACAAATCCGAACTGGGCATCAAGAGTATGTTGACCCCATATGAAAACTCGGCTACCAAGAAGAACCTGATCTCAAAAGACAAGACTACCGAACTGGTTCAGTTAAACGTTTCTAAAAAGAAATCAGTTTCCAATATCAACAAGCAGCTTACTAAAGCCGTTAAGACGGATGGCATCAGAACCTATATTACTGGCGCCGACATCTTGCAGGACGACTTTTCGGGAGCCATCCAAGAAGGAATCAAGAAGACTGAGGTCATCTCGGTTATCTTTATCTTCATCGTCTTGGTACTGGTCTTCCGGTCACCGATCGTTCCATTGATCTCGCTGCTGACGGTTGGGGTTTCGTTCATTACCGCCTTTTCAATCGTTACCAACCTGGTTAAGAACTTTAATTTCCCATTCAGTAACTTTACCCAAGTCTTTATGGTTATCGTTTTGTTTGGGATTGGTACCGACTACAACATTCTGCTTTATGACCGTTTCAAGGCTAATCTAGGAAACGGCATGGATAAGTTCGAGGCGGCCAAAAACGCCCAGTGGAATGCCGGCAAGACGATCCTGATGTCAGGATCCTCTATTTTGATCGGTTTCTCAGCACTGGGTCTGGCCCGTTTCTCAGTTTACAAATCCGCAGCTGGGGTTGCCGTTGGGGTTGCCGTTTTGCTGATTGTCTTGCTGACGCTGAACATGTTCTTTATGACCACGATGGGTAAGACCATGTTCTGGCCGGTTAAGACCTTCAACGGTGAATCGGAAAGTCCGTTCTGGCGTTTTCTTTCCAAGCATTCCCTGGCCCATCCAATCATTGCGTTGGTCTTGGTTCTGGCTGCTCTGTCGCCATTCTACTTCACTTATCAAAACAAGCTGAATTATGACGACACGGCAGAAATTGCTGACTCAACGCCATCCAAGCAAGGGTTCCTGATCGTTCAGAAGCACTTCTCCAAAGGAACGGCTGAGCCCGCCACGCTTTATATCAAGTCCAACCACACGCTGGACAATGAAAAAGACTTAAAGCTGATCGACCAGTTGACGGAACAGATCAAGCATACCAAAGGCGTTAAGACCGTGGCTTCCGTTACTCAACCATCTGGTTCCAAGATCAAGAAGCTTTACGTCAACAGCCAGATGAAGACGGTTAACAACGGCGTTTCAACGGCTCGCAACGGGCTTGGCAAACTAAGCGCCGGCAGTCAGCAGATGACAAATGGCCTTAACTCCGCCGCAACTGGTACCAATCAGCTGAACAGCGGGATCAATTCCGCGGCTACTGGTGCCAACCAGCTGACCTCTGGCTTGGCTCAGCTCAGTTCTGGCGGCAATCAAATGACCAATGGCTTAAACCAGCTTAGTGCCGGCAGCCAGCAGCTGGTCAACGGCATGAACCAGATGAGTCAGCAGCTCAGTTCTCAATTGACTGGCGCCAATGCCTCACAGCTTCAACAGCTGGAAAGCGGTCTGCCACAGATCAATAACGGAATCCAACAGCTGAACAGTGCCCTGCAGAGTCAGAATATCTCAATTGACACGTCGACAACGACTAAAAATTTAGATGACGTTAAGAATCAAGCAACTATTATTGGTCAAGAACTTTCCACTCTTCAAACCGCCTTACAAAACGTAGGTAATAGTAGTAGTTCTAGTTCGACTAATCTCAATTCAGTCATGTCACAATTTGAGGCTGCCGAAAACGCAGCTAATTTGAGTGAAGACCAAAAAGCTACGATGAACAAGGCTATGGGATCGATTCTAGAGGGCATTCAAGGCCAGATTAATTCCCAAACCCAAAATCAAACGGATGCTTTAAAGTCTCAACTTCAAACTAGTTTAGGAAATATTGCAAGTGCTGATACGCAAATTGGAATTGATTTGCAAAAAATTGCCAACTCATCCTCAACTGCTGATTTACAAAATCTCAGCACCCAAGTTGCAACGCTGAAGGCTCAGGTTGCTCAATTGGCCCAAGCCTCCAACGTTGCGCTGCCAGGTGCCGTTTCAGCCTTGCAGCAGTTAACCAGCGGTCTCAACCAGATTCAAAGTGCGCTGGGTCAAGGCACCAATGCACTGGGTCAGCTTAACACCGGTATCAACAAGCTGGCTGCCGCATCGCCACAGTTAAGCAACGGCATCAACTCGGCTTACTCTGGCAGTCAACAGTTAAGTGCCGGGATGGGACAGCTTAGTGCCGGCAGTCTGCAGCTTAACACCGGCATCAACAAGCTGGCGCAAAGCTCACCACAGATCACTAACGGCCTTAACCAGCTGAACTCTGGACTTGGCGAGGGTCAAAGCTATCTGACTGGTCTGCAGAAGTCGGCAGCTGCTGAAACCTTCTACATTCCTAAGTCGGTTCTGCACAGCAAGACCTTCAAGCCAGCAATCGACAACTACATGTCATCCAACCGTAAGATCACCAAGATTACGATTGTCTTTGACACCAACCCTAGTGATGAAAAGGCCACAAAAGATGCCGAAAACATCTCCAACATGGCTCGTAAGTCATTGAAAGGCACTGCCCTTAGCAATGCCACGGTTGCCATGGGCGGTCAGTCTTCACGGATCAACGACATTAAGAATACGGCCAGCGGCGACTTTGTCCGGACTGCTGCCATCATGTTGATCGGGATTGGCATTGCATTGATCCTGATCACGCATTCACTGCTGCAGCCAGTCTACATTCTGGGTTCGCTGTTGTTGGCCTACATTTCCTCACTGTCAATCAACCACTGGCTGGTCGGCGTCTTCATGCACCGCAGCATGCTGGCTTGGAATACACCATTCTTTAGCTTCATTATGCTGATTGCCTTGGGGGTTGACTACAGTATCTTCTTGATGACACGTTATCGTGAAATCGACGAGAACAAGTACCTGCCAGGCGAGCGAATCTACTATGCCTGTGCAATCATCGGGACCGTCGTTATCAGTGCTGCCATCATCTTGAGCGGTACGTTTGCTGCTTTGATTCCATCTGGCATTCCAACGCTGATTGAAGTTGCTATGACGGTAATCATTGGTCTGATCATCTTGGTAATCATCTTGCCAATCGTCATGACCAGCACGATCTACTTGAGCTATCCAATCCGTAATCACTTAAAGGATAATCAAAACAAGCGCAAAGATTAATCAAGTCTAAATCAAAAGAGCTCGCTGATTGGCGGGCTCTTTTCTTATATCTTCAAATACTAGGCATTCTGCCACCGTTTCTTAATCGTTGGCAGTTGACACAACCCTGATATTGATTGGTGCCGACTTCAGAATCGTTTGTTCATTGCATTTCTTCGGCGACCAACTGATGATTGATTCAACGGCCTCAAGATTGCTGACTTTGTGATGAAAAAGGCATTAAGTGGAGTCATATGCTAGGAGCAATTGGTTTAGGGATCGTATCTATCATTTACTGGGCATTTAAGGTAGATGCAGGCCTCGATAAAAAGGTCAGCAATAAATTCGAAAAAACTCATAATGCCACAAAAGAAGATCTCGTATATTGGGCAACTCAATCCAATGATCTAATGCTTAGCGGCTCAGCCGAGAGAGAACTGAGAAGACGTTATAGGGAGAACTGGCGCCAAATTCTTTAAACACAATCAATATCATAAATATATCGACATTTCTTATCATACTAATTTATGTATTATAAAAACAGGCCTGAGAAATTTTCTCGAGCCTGTTTTTGCTTTTGTCCTTTATTATTGTCGCATTATCAAGCTGCTGACATCCCCAGCTTGACTGCCGGTAATTCAGCATCACTAGTCGTAGAATGAACCATCTTCTGCAAAAACTTTGGCCAGTCCATCAACCGCCCGCTTAAGTTTTTCCATTGAAGCCGCATATGAGATTCTAAAGTAGCGCACGGGAAGCTTGGTGAAGGCCGCTGCACTTTAGCCTTTTCTGCCAGATGCTCTGCATAGGCCATCGAATCGACATCAAAGCTGTCTGGAATCTTGACCCACAGATAAAAGGCCCCCATTGGCTTAGTGTATTGGAAACCAATCTTATCCATAGCGGTCATTAAGAACTGCCGCCGCCGATCATATTCTGCTTTCATTTGAGCAGTATCAGCCTTACCATGACGGAGCGCTTCTTCAGCGGCATCCATGTTCATCGTGGCATTGGTCGAAATTGCGGCTTGATGTACCTTGGCCAGTGCTCCTAAAACATCACGCGGCCCGCAGATATAACCAACCCGCCAGCCAGTCATTGCGGCATTTTTGGACACCCCACTGACATAAAGAGTCTGGTCTGGCAGCAGCTTAGCCATTGGCAGATGCTCACCTTCATAAAGCAAGTCGGCATAGATCTCATCATCCAAAATGGCAACGTTGTAGTCCTTGAGCAGATCAGCCAGTGCCCGGACCTCATCAGGAGTATAGGTGACACCAGTTGGATTGACTGGATAGTTGAGAACCAGCACCTTTACCTTTTCACCATATTTGTCCAACGCCTTTTTCAATAATTCCGGCGTCACCTTAAAGTCAGGCTCGGCAGTTTCCAGTTCAACCGCTTTGGCATCACGCAGCTCGGCATTGATTCGATAAAGCGTGTAGGCAGGGCAAGGGATCAATACGACGTCACTTGGCTGACATAAACCGGCAATAATCGTACTGATGGCTCCACTGGCACCTTCTGTAACGAAGATTTCGCCTTCTGGATCATAGTGAAGGTCCAAGTCGTCTGCTAGATATTCGCTGATTGCCTTACGCAGACCTAGTGTCCCCCAGTTGTGCGGATAGTGCGTATGATCGTCAAGAATACTTTTGATGGCCGCCAGCTTGACATGATCGGCCGTTTTAAAATCCGGCTCGCCAACGGTCAGATTAACGACTTCTGGATCGCTGCCATATTTATTGTTAAGCACTCGAATCAGTGATGGCTTGGATGACTTTAAACTTTCTGGAACCAGTGATGCAATTTTACTCATGGAAACGTCCTCCTTATGACATATCGATAAAAATATCTACTTGACTACCAGCACATCGGCCTTGGCATGACGAACGACATAATCGGTATGCGAACCCTGCAGCATTTTTTCAACGGCATTGATCCCCGTACTGCCAAGAACAATCAGATCAATATCGTGCTGATCAGGAAAATCATAGGCAAGCACGGTTTTAATGCTGCCGATAATCACCGTGGCACTGGCATCTGCTCCTTTATCCTGTGCTTTTTTCAAATAGATCTGCAGCTGTTTTTTGGTGCGTTTGGCAAAATCCTGGTAGAAATCCTCATTGACCCCAAATGATGAATCCATCCCGCGGTCACGATTGACTACCCAGACCAAGTACAGTTTGGCCGAAAAAAACTTGGCCAGATCAATCGCTGTCTCAAAAGCTCGGTCAGCACGTTTAGAACCATCAATCCCGACTAAAATATTTTTGTAGGCCATTTTAATCAGCTCCTTTGTAGTTTGGATTTAAATGCGAATGCCGCCGACCATAGCCAAAGTAAAGCGCCATTCCCAGAGCCAGCCAGACAAAGAATCGAACCCAGGTTTCCCAGTTAAGCCCCGCCACCAGCGTTAAGCAGAAAATAATCGAAATGATCGGGGTAAACGGAACGCCCGGTGCTTTAAAACCACGATGCAGATCAGGCTGCGTATAGCGCATGATCAAGATTCCCGCCGAAACCAGGATAAAGGCAGTCAGCGTCCCAATGTTAACCAGTTCGGAAAGAATATTTAAGTTGATCAAGCCGGCCCCAAGTGAAGTAATAATCCCAAAAAACCAAGTCCCTTTAAAAGGCGTCTGGTGTTTTTCATCAACTTGACCGAAGAATTTCGGAAAAAGGCCATCTCGCGACATTGAGTAGCTGATTCTTGATTGACCATACAGCTGAACCAGAATAACGGTGGTCATCCCAAGAATAGCACCAATCGACACGATAATCGACAGCCAGCTTTGACCAGTCTTCGCCAAAACCGCCAACACCGGCGCATTGATATATTTCCGGAAAACTGGGTAGCGAACGACGCCAGTCATCGTAAGCGTCATGCAGAAGTACAGAATCGTTGAGATAATCAGCGAGAGCAGAATCCCACGCGATAAAGTCTTGCTAGGATTGATCGTTTCTTCGGCACTGGATGAGACCGAATCAAAACCGATAAACGAGAAGAAGACGATCGAAGCCCCCGGAATAATTCCGGTCGCCGTACCATTATGATGCGAATACCATCCATATGGGCTGAAAGGATGCCAGTTTTGCGGCTTGATGAACCAAACCGTGCAGGCAATAAAGAGAATAATGACCAGCAATTTGACAATTACCATTGTATCGTTGACCCGCTTGGTTTGCGTGATTCCCATCGAGATGACCCAGGTAATGATCAAAACGACCAAGAAAGCTGGTAAGTTGAAGTAACTAGTAACACCAGGCGTAGTCCCAGCCGCGGTTGTTAGGGCCGTTGGAATATGAATCCCAAAATTATCAAGCAGGTTGACAAAATAACCCGACCACCCAACGGCCACCGTTGCAGCACTAAGCGCGTATTCCAGGATCAGATCCCAGCCAATAATAAAAGCGATGATTTCACCAAATGCAATGTAAGAATAAGTGTAGGCCGAACCAGCAATTGGTGCCATTGATGCAAATTCAGCATAACAAAGGCCAGCAAAGCCGCAGCAAAGTGCCGCGATCAAAAATGAAATGGAAAGGGCTGGTCCTGCAGTAAGGGCCCCTTTCCCAGTTAAAACAAAAATCCCCGTACCGATGATGGCACCAATTCCCAGGAAAGTCAGATCCCAGGTACGCAGCGTTCGCTTTAATGGCGATGCGTGACTAATCAAGGCATTGATATCTTTTTTGCGTAGTAAAGATGTCATAAGCAGGCTCCCTTCTAATCAAAAGTTAATACAAAGTTTATTTACTTTTAATCTAAGAGTAAAGATAATCGGCTAAAAATGTATCAATCTTTGGACTGGAGCCGTTTTATGGTGAATAACGTTAAGCTTCCCACTGGTTTGGATTTTTTTAATAAAGCCTTCGTATGATCACGTTTTACAAAAGAAAGCGCTGTCAAGAAGCTGCATTGAATGATGATTAAAAGACGATCTATACAAATAGACCGCCTTTTTCAAATTTCATAATTGAATTTTACCTAATCGATTCAAGCAAAAATGCCCTGCCATCATCAGCTTATTTCTGCTGACAATCACCGGGCATTTTTAGTTATTATTTTTTATCTGACTCGTAAAAAACCGGGCCATCATCTTCAGGTTTCTTTGGCGATGCGTCTGGGATAATCATTGCCGCAATCAGGTAAAGAATGACTGATGGTACAATCGCGGTGAAAAGAGCCAGGGCGGCAGTCACCAGTCGTACGATCGTTGCGTCAAAGCCAAAATACTCGGCAATTCCGCCACAAACACCGGCAATAATCCGATCGTTTGATTTCGTCAGCTTTTTCATAATGATCCCCCTATCTAATCGTCACGTCACCATCGGAAGCAGTGACCTGCAGGCGATTTGGCGCGGCATCGTTTTGAGTAAGCGTACCGCCATTGTCATTGGACTGATTGAATAAGCGATTGTCGCCGTCGCTGACCGAAGTCGAGTAGCCATCCGCTTTAGTGTTCAGTGCTTCCACGTCGCCATCCTTGGCTGTAATCGAGTAGCTATTGGCAATCGTGATGTCGTTAAAATGAACGTCGCCATCCTGGGTACTGAGACTGCCGCCATCCAAGGCAACAGAATTCATCGTAATATCCGAATCAGCCGTCTGAATCAGCGTCTTGGTTAAAGTAGAATCGTTAACGGCAAGATCATTGTCGTTAAGATGCAGCTGGCCATTGTTGATCGTTACGCCATTAAAAACAGTATCCGTATCGTTGAGTTGGAAGTTGGCCCGCTCAATTTCCAGATTGCTCAAGCTGACTTGACTGGCATCATTTACCCGTAAATCATATTTTTCGATTTTCATCTTGGCAGCTGGTTCTTGAATGACCTTGCCATCACTAACCCGCAGCGCCAAATGCTTGAGATTTACGTTCTCTGGTACCGTAATCGTCAGTTTGTCGTTTGCCGCGCCATGATAAAAGCCAGTTGAAGAAAAACTGAAGCCATTAAAGCTAAAGCCATGCTTATGACTCTTAGAATTGATGATCACCGTACCGTTTTTCTTTTGAATGGTTGGCTGATTGATCTTTTCACCGGCATACTTAACAGAAAAGGTCTTACCCGATTTGACAACAACATTCATATCGCTTACGTCTGCCTTAATCCGCTCAGCTTTGGCATAGGTTTGGGTCCGTGTTGTCTTGGCTTTTGATACTACATGCGGAGTCAAGCCGTCAAAGATTACTGCTCGCTGACCATGCATTCCAATGCCAAACGCCAGCATAACAGCACCAATCACTGTGATGACCAGGCCGCTTACAATGGTCTTTTTCATTTTGCCGCCTCCTTTTTGATGTACCTGTAGTAGACGTGCTGAACGAGACGCGTGCATGCCTTAACGATCCAGACAGAACAGCCCCAGACAAGGGGAATCACAATCAGCAACAGTCCTAATCCGAGCAAGCCAATCCCTAGGTAGAAAAGTCCTGTCCCCAGGTTGGTAAACAAAAGACTCAGACCGGTAAAAATAGCCGCCGCCGTTAAGAAGATGCCACCCCCGGCAAGCGATATGACCACCACCACGCCACTAAAGACGACTGCAAAGATGGCAATCAGCACGCTCAGCAGGATCAAGCCGATAATCAAGGTTGCTGGAGTGGCCAACAGCGCAAGAATGATCAGCCATGTTGTCTTGATCTTGGTTTTGGAGACAACCCGCTGATCTTCAGCCTCTTCTTTGATGGAGTGATCAGCAAGTATCTTTAAGGCAAGCTGACGCGGTGTTCCTAGTTCCTGTTCGATTTCTGCTTTGGTATCAATGCCGGCATCTGCCAGATACTCACTGTAGAATTCAACGATGTCATCAATCTCATCATCTGGCAGCTTGCGAAGGTAACGTCTTAACATCTGCATGTACTTTGCAGTTTCAGAAGTCATGTGTCTGATCCTCCTTTACAGGATATTTACTGGCCTCAAAAATCGAATCGAGGCTTTCCTTATAGTCTTTCCATACCTGCTTAACGCGTGCCAGATGTGATTCACCAACAGACGTAATGCGATAATAGCGGCGATTGCGTCCATGATATGGCTGATCATACGTTTCAACGAACTGATCTCTTTTTAGCCGGCGCAATACCGGATAAAGAGTGGATTCTGAAATCGTAATCGCTTTTTGCATGTCTTGCGTCAGCGCGTAGCCGTAGTAATCTTTGCGTTCAAGCAGCGCCAGCACCAAGCCATCCAAAAGATCAGCTGAAACTTGAATTTTCATCTCTCGTTTCGCCTCTTTCAGTTTTATTTTATAATATTATATCGTATATAATATATCGAGGCAAATAGATACCGCTGAATTTTAATCAGTTGATTCCTAACTTTTCCGATAACACTTGATCTTTTATCGTTTAGTCCACTGCCATCTTAGGAATCATTAGGCAATGAAGGATAGCACGTGATTACCATTTTCGCCTATAATAGCCACCGTTTTCTTCTGGTTCACCGCCAATAGAACTAAGCTTCACGGTCAGCTGAAAATTAAATCACCCCATAAACATTGCGATGTACTCAAACATCTCTGCTTAATGATCGATACTGCCAAAATCTAATAACCGACCCGATTTCAACAACATATTCGATTGCGGCTTTTGCGACTATCCGCTGACTGACTCGATGATCGTAATTCGATTTCGATATTCATCATTTGCTTCTTTGACCAACAAGTTAATTCAATGATCAAAGCTTGATTTTAAGCAGTTTTTACACTGATTGGATAGCAAGCCAATAAAAAATGGGACTCCTGTCACTTGACAAGGCGTCCCATTTTGATCTTCATCAATCAAATTTGATAAAGTTTCTTTGATCTGTTCTTAACCGAAAATTCCGTAATCTTAGCGGCAGCAGCTGGCTAATCGCATCCATATATTTCAATCCAGCTTCTGCACGTTCACGGATGTAAAGCACCTAGCAGCTTAACGTGACGCACTTAGCAAATACTAAACCTAGCGTGGATTATGAATGCGCCATCTGCAATAATTCTTTAGCATGCTCGCGACTCAGCTTGGTAATTTCTTCACCTGAGATCATCCGAGCCAATTCATTAATTCGTTCTTCGGGATGCAGAATCGTAACGTGCGTCGTCGTACGATTGTTCTGCACGGTTTTTTGAATCAGAAAATGATGCTGAGCAACAGCGGCAACCTGCGGCAGATGCGTAATGCACAAAACCTGTGAATGCTGGGCAATCAGCTTGATCTTATCGGCAATGGCCTGGGCAACGCGACCGCTGACCCCCGTATCAACCTCGTCAAAAATAATTGAGGTAACGCCCTCATGCTGCGCAAAAATCGTCTTTAAGGCCAGCATGACCCGCGAAAGCTCCCCGCCAGAGGCAATCTTTACCAATGGCCCCATGCTTTCGCCAGGGTTGGTTTGAATATAGAACTCAACATTGTCAATCCCATCCGGATAAAAGGTCATCGACTCATTTTGATGAAACTTAACCTCAAAAACGGCTTTGTCCATATAGAGTTCTTTTAGCTGCTGATGAACCTGGCCATTGAGCTGATGGGCGGCTTTTTGACGAACCTGGCTCAATTCACCGCCCAGTTTTTGCAGCTCGTCAGTCACCGCGGCCAGCTGCTGCTTAAGCTCATCATCTGAATCAGCGGTCTGCTCCATCGTCGACAGTTCCTTATGAATCTTTTCATAGTATGCCAAGACGTCTTCAACCGTATCGCCATACTTACGTTCCAAATCACCAATAATGGTCAGCCGCTCATTGATCTGTTCCAGACGACCGTCATCAAATTCGAGCATGTCTAATTGACGACTGGCGGCATTGGCAGCATCCTGAAGCGAATAGTAGGCATCCCCCAGCGACTTGCTCAACTCATCATAGGCCGAGTCAAACGGTGCGATTTCTTGAACCTCATTCATTGTCTGGGCAACCTGATCCAGAACCGGTGCCTCGCCTTCATTTAAGACCCCGACGACCAGTTGCAGCGCATTGTTGATCTGTTGAAAATGCTCTAAGCGGTCGCGCTCGCTGGTCAGCTCATCTTCTTCATTGGCGTGCAGATCGGCAGCACTGATTTCTTTAACCTGGTAGCGCAGCATGTCCAGACGCTGGGCCCACTGCTGCGAGTCAGCCTGCTTGCGGCTCAGCGTTGCCTTCAATTTGGCATAGCGCTGATAGGCCTCTTGATATTTGGACAACAGCGGCTTAACCTGGTCGGCGGCAAACTGATCGAGCATGTGCAGATGGTTTTCTGGCTGCATCAGCTGCTGATGATCGTTTTGCCCTTGAATATCAACCAGATGAGCACCGATTCTACGCAGCGTGGCAGTATTGATCAGCGCGCCATTGACCCGAATCACGTTGCGGCCATTGCGATGAATCTCGCGCGAAATAATCAGCGTACCATCATCACGTTCAATTCCCAGATCATCCAGTAATGCAAAAAAGCGCTGATCATCCGGTAATGTGAACTGGCCCTGCAGATGAAGCTTTTCTTCGCCATGCCGAATAAACTCCTGTGAGCCGCGATTGCCAGCCAATAAACCCACCGCATCGATAATAATGGACTTGCCGGCCCCGGTCTCACCAGTCAAAACCGTCATCTGATCGCTAAAATCCAGCGTTAAATGCTCGATAATCGCTAAATTATCAATTGTCAGTTCCTGTAGCATAGCTGATCACCCAGTCTAGCGCAGTGCCTGCAACGTACGTTCAAATTCAACGGCGGCCCCGGCAGAGTGACAGACGATCAAAACCGTAGCGTCATCGCCAATCGCGGTAAACACCGTGGGATATTTCATCTGATTGATCAGCATGGCGGCTACCGGACCGTTGCCTGGCCGCATTGACAAGGATACGAAACGATCGCTGCGCTTCATTTCCTGCAGCTCATTACCCATCACGTTTGCCAGCCGTTCTTCTTTATTGTCTTGACGCCGGGCTGGCAGGCTGTAGTGATAGCCGCCGCCTACGCTTGGCACCTTGAGCAGCTGCATATCCTTGATGTCGCGTGAAATCGTAGCCTGCGTGACGCGAATGCCGGATTTGGCCAGTAGCTTGACCAGATCTTCTTGACGTTCGACGTATTGATTGGAAATAATTTCTTGAATGTGTCGCTGACGTTCTGATTTTTTCATTGACAAAACCTCCAAAACTAATCCTGCTTGTTTAGTTCCGCATAAGCCGCACTGATCGTCTGGTCGATGTCAACTTCTGGTGCGATGCGGCCTTCCCGATCAACCAGCTGCAGGTGCGCCAAAAATTCAATATTCCCTTGACCGCCTTTGATTGGCGAGAAATCCAGTCCTAAAACATCAAAATGATCAGCGGTCGCAAAGCCCAGAACATGCTGCAGCACTTCTTCATGCACCTTACGATCACGAACGATGCCATGCTTGCCAACATGCTCCTTACCGGCTTCAAACTGCGGCTTGATCAAGGCCACGACCGAGCCGCCCATTTTCAGAATCTGGGCTAGTGGCGGCAGAATCAGGCTCAAAGAAATAAACGATACGTCAATCGAGGCAAACTCCGGCTGACCATGCGTAAAATCAGCCAGCTTGCTGTAGCGGAAGTTGGTCTGCTCCATTACCACGACGCGCGGATCGTCCCGCAGCTGCCAAACCAGTTGATTGGTACCAACATCTAAGGCATAGCTGAGCTTGGCGCCGTTTTGCAGCATCACGTCGGTAAAGCCGCCGGTCGAGCTGCCAATATCCAGTACCACTTTGTCTTTAACCGAGATGTCAAATACCTTGAGTGCCTTGGCCAGTTTCAGACCACCTCGGCTGACGTACGGCATCTTCTTGCCCTTCATGTGCAGCGTTGTCGTAACGGGAATCTTTTGCCCCGGCTTATCAAGGCGCTCATTGTTCTTGCCTAAGATCTCGCCAGCCATTACGGCACGCTTGGCTTGTTCTCTGGAATCGAACAGGCCCTGCTTGACTAGTAAAATATCAACGCGTTCTTTTTCAATCATAATCTCGTCCTATAGTTTAAAGTATGCCAAAAATTGATCAAAACCAGCCATTGATCGTCCTGTCAGTTCTGCCAGCTGCTGCTGAGCCGCTTTTGCCTGACTAAGGGCTTTTTGCAGCTGTTCTTTAGCACCATCAAGTCCCAACAGTCCTGGATAGGTGTTTTTGTGCTCAGCGGCGTCTTTTTGAGTTGCCTTACCCATCTGTTCTGGCGTAGCTACCACGTCCATAATGTCGTCATAGATCTGAAAAGCTAAGCCAAACTGTGCGCCAAACGTTCCTAAAAGGTCAATGACTGCAGCCGGCTGCTCAGTGATGATGCCGCCTGCCTGAACCGCGTATTTGAGCAGAGCCCCCGTTTTTTGGCGGTGCAGATACTGCAGTTCGGTTAGCTTTAGATGCTGGCCCTCGCCCTCGATATCGCGTGCCTGTCCAGCAACCATACCGCTGGGACCGGCCGCCTTAGCCAAAGCCAGCGTTAAATTCGCCTGAACGGCAACCGGCAGCTGATTGTCCGTCAGCCATTGAAAAGCCAGCGTCAGCAAGCCATCACCAGCCAGCGTCGCCATCCCTGCGCCAAACTTGACGTGATTGGTTGGCTCGCCCCGCCGCAGATCATCATTGTCCATCGCTGGCAGATCATCATGAATCAGCGAATAGGTATGCAGCAGCTCTAAGGCACAGGCAGCCCGCAGCGCATTCTGGTCGATCTTTTTGCCCAGCATCTCAATCGTTGCCAATGTCAATGCCGGCCGTAAGCGTTTGCCGCCCGCTTCAACCGAGTAGCACATTGATTCTTTTAAAGTCGGCTGGTCGATGTCCATTGGCAGAGCCTGGTCCAGATAGGCATCGATCCGTGTTTTAAGTTCCGTTATCGTGCTGACCATTTGCTCATTCCTTTCATTAATCACAAATTAGAAAAGATCAACGTTATCGTCTTGACCGTCTTCAAATCCCTGGCCGCTAAACTGTGAACGGTATCCCTGGTGTCCTGAGCCATCATCGTTGCGGCTGTCGGTTGGATCCTCGACTTCCTTGCCATCGTCTTTCATCAGATGAGCAACCGTAGCCTCAGCGTTTTGCAGCTGTTTTTGCAGACCGTTTGCCAATTCCATACCGGTTTTGAATTCGTTCAATGATTCTTCCAAAGACAGATTGCCCTGCTGCAGCTCGTTGACGATTTGCTGCAGCTGACTCATCTGTTCTTCAAAGCTGGGTTGTTTTGCCATTTTTTACCTCTTATTGATTTTTTTGATTACTGCTTCAGCCGTGCCATCACTAAAATGCAGCGACACTTGCTCATCAGGCTGCAGCTGACTGGTGCTGGCAACGACTTTATTATCTTCTTTGGTCACATAGCTGTAGCCGCGCGCCATCACTTTCAGCGGACTCAGTGAATCCAGCTGACTGAGCAGATTCTTGAAGCAGTCTCCTGCCGACAGCAGCTGCCTATCCATGGCATGAACCATTGCCTGCTGCAGTTGTGTGAGCTGTTGTCGATTCTGCTGCAGTCGATTGGCTGGCGCATTCAATAAAAGCGAATCCAACAAGCGCTGCCAGTCGTGGCTGGTTTGCGAAAGGCGCCACTGCATGGACTGCTGCAGCTTTTCAGTCAGCTGATCAACATGCTGCTGTTCGCCTTCATACAGACGAGCGGGCTGGGAAAACACATAACTGCTGGTCAAGACCTGCAGCTGCTGCTGGGCCTGCTGCAGTTGGTTCTGAATCGTATTAGCCATCTGCGTACGGGCCCGCTGCAGTTCAGTCAGAATATCCAGCAAATGCAGCTGGGTCGCCATTTCCGCTGCCAGTCCCGGTACCTGAGCCCGATAATCAGCTGCCAGATCACAGATGGTCGTATCAGTTTCATGACCAACCCCTGAGATTACAGGAATCGGGCTGGCCGCTATTGCTCGCGCCACGATTTCTGAGTTGAACGGCATCAGATCTTCTTCTGAGCCGCCACCCCGCGCCACGATCAGCGTATCAAACGTGCCATTGATGCCAGCGCGCTGGATCTGGCGGGCCAGATCCTCAGCAGCTCGCTCGCCTTGTACCTGCGCTGGATAAAAAACCACTTGAGCCAAGGGATTGTTGTTGCGGATCCGCGTAATCATATCATGCTTAACGGCCCCATCATTGCTGGTTACAATCGCAATCCGCTTAGGAAACCGATTCAGCGGCCGCGGATTTTGCGCATGCGAAAATACCCCACTGGCCTTCAGTTTTTTATAGGTTTCTTGAAATGCCAGCTGGGCTGCACTGACGCCAACCGGCAGCATCCGATTGACATAAAACTGATAGCGGCCGTTTCTTTCATAGACCGTCACCTTGCCGCCCAAGATAACCTCCATGCCGTTTTCCGGTGTGAAGTCGACTTTTTCCCAGTCGCTGCCAAACATGACGGCATCGATTACGGCCTGCTGATCTTCGGGCGCGTCATCATCTTTAAGCGAAAAATACTGATGGCGTGCTCTTTGCTTAAAGTTGGTCAGCTTGCCAACGATCCAAAGATTTTTTTGCAGATAAGGATCAAAATCAAATTTGCGTTTGATATAGCGAGTCAGTTGATTAACCGTCAGGCAATCCTTTTTATCCATTAATTTCCGCGCTCCATTCTGCCAAATCAACCGTTTGTTCCATTAAAGAGGCAATCGTCATTGGACCAACCCCACCTGGAACGGGCGTAATCATTCCCGCGACCTCTTTGACTGATTCAAAGTCAACGTCGCCAACGATCGTCCCGTCATCCAGCCGATTGATGCCGACATCAATCACCGTGGCTCCCGGCTTAACGGCATCGGCCTTGATCAAATTAGGCACGCCGGCTGCCACGACCAGAATATCGGCTTCACGCGTTCGCTTAGCTAAATCCTTAGTGCGCCGTCCGGTAATCGTTACCGTGGCATCCTCATTGATCAGCAGCGCCTGCAGCGGCCGACTGACCAGCGTGCTGCGGCCAACGATCACAACGTCCTGGCTGGCCAATGGAACATGGTAGTGGCGCAGCATCGTCATAATTCCCCGTGGCGTGCAGGCAACTGGATAATTGCCTTGAACGTTGTTATAGAGCTTACCGACATTGATGGGATGAAAACCATCAACGTCTTTGAGCGGATCAATCAGATTAACGATTGCCGTGTCGTCAAGATGATTAGGCAGCGGCTCTTGTACCAGGATTGCGTGAATCGATGGATCGCTGTTTAAGTGCTCAACCGCCTGTACCAGTTCAGCTTGCGTGGTTGAGGCCGGCAATTGTTCTCGTACCGACTTCATCCCCAGACTGTGCGCCTTTTTTTCCTTGCTGCGCGTGTAGATCTGGCTGGCTGGATCATCACCAACCAAAATCGTTGCAATCCCCGGCGTAACGCCTTTTTCCTTTAGCTTCTCAATACGCTGCTTAGTGTGGGCGTTGACTTCTTTAGCCAATGCCCGACCGTCGATCAATGTTGCCACTAAAATCTCTCCTTATCAGACTGCATAAAAATTGCATATGTTTATATTCTAGCATTAAAGCCGCAACAAAAAAACTCATCCCCGCTTTGGAGATGAGTTTTTTGATTAATTTTGTTCGCTTTCAATGCTGCCTAAAACACCATTGATAAAGCGGTACGACTTTTCATCGCTGAAGTCGTGTGCCAAGCGTAAGGCTTCGTTAATAGCCACGGCATTTGGTACCTGCGTGTATTCCAGCTCGTACAATGCCAGGCGCAGAATCACCAGATCAGGGCGAGCCAAGCGTGATAAGGTCCAGCCTGGAGCCAGCTTGGATTCGATCTGAGCGTCCAGTTCATCTTGGTGAGCCAAGACGCCATTGACCAACTCTGGCAAGTAGGCCGGCACCTCTTCATCCGGCTTGAGCCCCAAGCGTTCTGCGTAGATTGCCTCGCGATCGATTTCCGGATCCGAAGCCAATGCAAAAAGCGTTTGAAAGGCGCATTCACGGATCGCATGACGACTAATTTCCACTATTCTTCACCATCTTTGTTTTCGTGTTCCCCAAAAATATCATTGGGGTCAACCTGTTGCTCTTCTTTTTCCGTAATCACGCCCTGTACGTGAACGTTGACTTCCTTAACGCTCAGATCAGTCATCAGCGTAACCTGCTGCTTGATTTTATCTTGAATCTCAGCAGCAACCTTAGGAACGGAAACGCCATATTCCAAGTAAACGTCAACGTCAATCGACAGTTCGTCATCACTGTTGGAAAGCTTAACGCCGCGACGATGGTCAGAACGCCCCAGTAATTCACTGACGCTGTTGGCAATCGAGCCATGCATGCGTGAAACGCCCTCAATTTGACCAGCGGCAATCCCTGCAATGATTTCTAAGACACGTGGAGCGATTTGAATCGTACCCAACGATTGATCTTCGCTGTTTAAGATAATGTTGGAATCTTCTGCCATTTGTCAGCCCTCCAGTTTTTTCGTCATTAAGACATCCTTTTAATTATGCACTATTCCGCCAAAATTGGCAACCATGCTAGCTTAGCGCGGTCAGTGCAAATTCGTCAATTACTTTTACATCATGATTGTACCAATCGTGAATTACCAAGTCTACCTGCTTGACGACAAAGCTGCCAAATCGCAGTTGATCCATCTTGGCCAAGTCAAAAAGCAGCCCGTTTGGATCGTCCAATGGCGCTTTAAAACGGGCAATCGTGACATGACCGGATGCTGTCTGATAACGCTCAGCAAGCGGCAATTCTTTAGCCAGCTTTAAGCGCAGCGCCTCCCGCAGCTCAAACAGCTCATCAGAATAATATCCCGCTGCCAAAATACCGCTGGGACTGGCAATCAAGCCTTGCAGCGTGACTGAAAACGGGCGGCAACTTGCCAGCAGTTCTTTGATACTGTTTTGATAGGCCGCTAAGTCAGCCGGTGTCAGCGAAAAATCAGCCCGTGCTCCAATCAGATCCAAGACGGTCAGATGCAGATCCGCCAATGGATAACAGTAGAGATTGGGATTGGCGATTCGCAGTTTCTGCTGAGCATAGCCGATGTTTCTGCCGACATGAACCGGCAGCCGAGCAAGCAGCGTCAAGCCACGTCGCGAATCTGCCTTAACTTGACATAGATAAGGATCGGCAAACTGATTTTTTAAGATGGCTGCTTTGCCTTTTTGATCAATTGACTTATATAAACTGTCTAGCTCTTTTTTCATCTTAACATTTAACGATTTCCAGCTCGGTTGGCGCCGTCGTCAGCACTTCAACTCCGCCATGCGTTACCAAAATATCGTCTTCAATGCGCACCCCACCGATTTCTGGAATATAGATCCCCGGCTCCACGGTAATGACCTGGTTGTTTTGTACGATCACATCGCTGGCATTGGGACCATAGCTGCTTGGCAGTTCATGAACGCTCAAACCAATGCCGTGACCCATGCCATGATTGAACTCATCGCCATAGCCAGCAGTTTCAATGATCTGGCGGCCGGCAGCATCCAACTGGTCACCGTGGATTCCGACCCTGGCAGCTTCAATCACAGCTTGACGGGCCTCGTTGACGATTTTATAGACGTCCTTTAGCTCTGGATCAATATCGCCAATTCCAAACGTCCGCGTCATGTCTGCCGTATAGCCTTCAACAAAGTAGCCAAAGTCCAGCGTAACGATATCGCCTTCTTCAATTTCCTTATCGCCGGCTGTTGCGTGCGGCATGGCAGCGTTGGCACCACTGGCACAGATGGTCGGAAACGAGGCGGATTCGGCACCATGCTCCTTCATCCAAAAATCAAGCCGGTTGGCAACCTGTCTTTCGGTCATTCCTGGTTTAGTAAAACTCAAGACGTATTCATAGCCAGCTGACTGCAGCCGGGCAGCCAAGCGGATCTTTTCAATCTCATCGGGGTCCTTGATTGCCCGCATCGACTCAATCAGCCCATCAAAAGGTACGATGTCGGCAGTCATGATTTCATCTAAGACATCATAGATTCGGTAGTCAATCGTATTTTCAAACCCAATGACCTCAATCTGCATGCCCTGACAGATCTGATTTAAAGCTCCCCAGTAGTCCCGCGTGATCGTAGCCACGACTTCATCGCTGTCAAATTCCTGCAGCTCAGTAGCATAGCGATCATCGGTAATCAAAATGGCGGCATCCTTGGTAATCAAAAGCTCGCCATCCCCCTGCATCAAGTCAAAGCCGGTAAGATAGAAAATATTTGCCTCATTGGTAACCATAAACGCGTCAATATATAAAGCATCAAATCTTTTCCGCAGTCGTTCAATTCGTGAAGCCATATTCAACAACCTTTCTTTTTCATCTTTATCAATCATTATTTTAAGCCATTAAGTCGTCAAGAGATGAACGAATGGACGTACCGACAGTTCATAAAAGCGCTCATCTGATAGCTGGTGCTGCTCGTTTTCCCAAAAGCGGCTGGTCCAAAACTGGCCGATGTTGAGCCAAATAAAATTTAATGCAATCTGCTCTGGATTCACGTCCTCCCGAATCCGGCCGCGTTTTTGCATCTGCTCTAAATATTGCGTGATCTGTTCTTGAATGCCATTTTTAATCTGGTGAGTCGCAGCATGCAGCTTCTGCTTTTGCGCTGGGTCCTTGACCGTGCTCATCAGCATTACCATCACATGCTGCTTAGGCCACTGCTTTCGAAAACATCTGGAAAAATCAATCAGATCGGTTTCCAGATCCCAAACCGGCTTAAAATCAGCTATGATGTCCATCAGACTCTTGCGATATCTGACGATCAACCCGGTTGCCAAGCCAAGCTTATCGCCAAAATGACGAAAGATCGTACTTTCATTAACGCCAGCGGTCTGGGCCAGCTGTACGGTCGTCGTTGCGCTGTAGCCCTGCTGTTCAACCAATTGAGCAAACGCCTGCATGATTTTTTCATCGGTGGCTGACTTGCTTTTCATTGGCCCATCTCCTTTCTTGCTTAATTTTACTACATTGCAAGTATTTACTTGCAATGTTTTTTGAGTATAATAACTTCTAGATTAATTTCTGTTAATTTTAAATTAACTGCTACAATTTTAGAAGGTGAAAAGTTTGGTAAAAACCATTTATTATACCGAACCAACTGATGACGTAGTTCAAAGCGCGCATCAAGACTTTCAGCTGCCTGATGATTTTTGCTGGCTGCGCACTAAGCCGGCTGAACGCTGCTGGTCTTTGATGGTGCGCAGCAGTGCCAAAGCGTTTGCCTATCTGTATACTTATGGCTATCGGCAAACTCGAATCATCGGCCTGGAAAAGCTGAGACCCTACCAAAAACAGGGATACTTTGTCTATGGCAATCATACGCAGCCGATCAACGACGTATTCATGCCGTTTTTAGTCGGTCAAGCCCGGCATTTCTACGCGTTGGCAGCTCCAGCCAACTGGGGGATTCCCGTGATCGGCCCGCTGCTTTCTTTTGGCGGCGCGCTGCCGGTTGGCAATTCGCTTCACCAAACTGCACAGCTCTTAAAAGCCGTCCAAAAAGTCGTTCAGCATCAAGGACATGTCTTCATCTATCCTGAAGCTCACGTCTGGCCTGCCTATACTGAAATCCGCCCTTTTCCCGACACCAGTTTTCGCTTTCCAGTTAAAACGCAAAGCCCGGCATTTTGCATGACGACGACCTATCAAAAGCCGCGTTTTGGGAAAAAGCCGCGTCTAACCGTTTTTATTGATGGACCGTTCATCCCTGCTAAAAACCAATCGGCTAAAAAACAGCAGGTCTGGCTGCACGATCAGATCCAAGCCGCAATGAACCAGCGCGCCCGCTGCAGCAGCTATGAATCCATCAAATACGTTCAAGAAAGAAGATGAAACCGTGAATATTTTATTTTGTGGCGATCACCGCGCTGAAGATGGCGTCTTGATCGTTACGCTTTCTCTGCTTCACCATGTCAAAGAGCCGTTAAACATCTATGTTCTTACCATGAAAACAGCTACTGAAACCCGCGAATACGAACCGTTCAGCCAAAAAGCCGCCGATCTTTTGACCCAGCAGCTTCAGTCCTATAATCCACAAAATACGCTGCATCTGATCAACTGCACTGAATTATTCAATGAATCGCAGCCGTCAGCCAACATGAATTCCCGCTTTACGCCCTATTCCATGCTGCGCCTTTATGTCGACTTGATTCCCGACATGCCAGATCGCCTGCTTTATCTAGACAATGACGTTATCTGCCGCGAGCCTTTTGACGATTTTTACTATCAAGATCTGACTGGCGTGCAGGTCGTCGGTGTACTGGATCACTATGGCAAATGGTTCTTCCACCATCAAATGCGCATGGCCGACTATATCAATTCAGGAATTCTGCTTTTGAATCTGCCAGAGATCAAGGCAACCAATCTATTCGTCAAGGCACGCCGTATGATTGCCACGCGCCACATGTTCATGCCGGATCAAGCCGCGATCAACCGTCTTTCGCACGCCAAAAAAATCGCGCCGCGGCGGTTCAATGATCAACGACGCCTTCATCACGACACCGTTTTTCAGCACTTTACCACCAGTTTCCGTTTCTTCCCGTGGTTCCACATTCTGACCGTTAAGCCATGGCAGATCAGCAACGTCCATAAAGATTTGCGGCTGCATGAATATGATGGTCTGTTGGAAGAATATCGGCAGCTTAAATCTGAACTATAAGGAAGGTCAACATGTCTCAACCAATTCCAATTTTCTATACGATCAGCGATGACTTTGCACCCTATGCCGCCGTAGCGATTGAATCACTCCTGCCTTACGTCTCATCAGATCACCAATATCAGATCATCATCGTTCATCAGGGCTTGCGTCAGGCTACGCGGCAAAATCTTAAAAGTCTGACGCGCGATAACGTTGAAATTATTTTTTATGAAATCAATGATGCCAAGCTGGGGGCCATTCAAAATCGTAAAGAAAACTTTTTGCGGGCCGATTTCTTTACGCCCAGCATCTTTTATCGACTGTTTTTAGCGGATCTTTTCCCGCAATACGATAAGGCAATCTATGTAGACAGCGATACGGTCTGGAACGGCGACCCGGCAGAGATGTTTGCCATCGCGCTCAATGACGATCTGATCGGGGCAGCTCCCGACCATTCCGTGGAACACGTTGCCCCAATGCAGACCTACATCAAAAATGCAGTCGGCGTACCGGCAGCTGAATACATCAACTCTGGCGTTTTGCTGATGAATTTCAAACAGCTGCGTCAAGACGATTTTACTCAGCACTTCTTGTATCTGCTGCAAAAATATCATGTCGACTGCATCGCTCCCGATCAAGATTATCTAAACGTCATGTGCAGCGGCCGCATTACCTACCTAAACGAAAAATGGAATGCCATGCCTAAAGATGATGAATTTGCTGCTGAACGTGTTGACGATCCCAAACTGATTCACTACAACCTCTTTTTCAAACCATGGCATTTTGATCAAGTGATGTATGATCAGTACTTCTGGCAAGCCGCTCAAAAAACGCCTTACGCCCAGCAGCTCAAAACGGTACGGGCCCACTATACGCCAGCCATGCAGCAGCTTGACCGGGAAAAATTGATGAGCATGCTCAATCACGCCGACGAGCTGCCGGAAAATCCAGTTACGTTTAAGAAGCTGCAGGACCAAGGAGAGCAGGTGCGGCTTTCATGATTATTGGCGACCATCGCGATCAAGTGATCAACAATATTGCCGATCACGCGCAGCAGGGCCTCTTTAACGAAAAAGTCGAAATTGACGACCCGCAGATGACCTCAGCAGAAAGCCTAGCTATCATTAATCAATTTTGGCAGGATCAGACTCATTGGCGCGCTCGCTTTGACAACTTGATTGCCAGAACCACGATGCGTGGAATCACAGACTGGTTCAATCGCAATACCACGTTTTGTGGGCTAGAAAATCTTAAGCCGCTTTCGCCAACTCAAGGCGCAGTAATTACCAGCAATCATTTTAATCAGCTGGATAATACCGTCATCCGCAAGCTGGCCCAAAAAAATCATCGTCGCCTGTTTATCGTCATTCAAGAAACCAATCTCAAAATGGGCGGCTTGATCGGTTTTTTGATGAATCATCTCGATGTCTTGCCGCTGGCTAAAAACGTCAACTATCTTGGCCGTACGCTGCCGCAAAAAATTGCGCAGCAGACTAGGCATGGACACTGGGTTCTGATCTATCCAGAACAAGAGATGTGGTTCAACTACCGCAAGCCTCGTCCCGTCAAGCGTGGTGCCTACTACTACGCTGCCAGGGCCAACGCGCCGATCATATCTTGTTTTACGGAAATCATCGACCTGCCCAAAGCCGAAAAAAATAACGACGATTTTTATCAGACCCGCTATCGGCTGCACGTTCTGCCGCTGATTTGGCCAGATCCCAAGCTTTCGGTCAACGAAAACGCCAAATTGATGATGGAAAAAGACTATGCTCAAAAAAAAGCTGCTTATGAAAGTGCCTATCAAAAAAAACTTGACTATCGCTTTACCCCGCACGATATCGCGGGTTGGCGCGGTTAATCACCGTTTTTTTTAATAATTTTTGATAATCTACTTGCATTTTGTAAGATGTCATGTAAAATAAGGGCATGTTTAAAGATGCGTTGATAAATAATCAGAAAGGAGAGGTGCATCATGATTAAGTCTAATTTTACTATGAACATGACTTGTTGCTGCCTTTTTCTTTCTGCGGAAAAGGCTTGTTTTGCATTAGTATAAACAGCCCGATCGACAACCCAGTCGATTGCAAAGCCCCGCAGACTAGCAATAGTTTGTGGGGCTTTTTGTATCCATCGCACTTTAAATTATGACAAACTCACCGGTGAAAGTCTGATTGTTTAACTATCGCAATCGTTAGGAAAGGAGCACCTGATGACTAATCCGCGTCTTAAAATCGGTATCTTAAACTTGATGCATGACAAGGTTGCCACTCAACAGCGTTTTTCATCAATCTTTAAGGCCCTCGATCCCACGGTTGAACTTACTTTTTTCTATCCCGTTGACCACTACCGCAATCGGCCGGTCCCAGAACTGGTTCAACAAATCTCTGAACCGCTGGACCTTAACAAAGTAAGTCAGCTGCAAGGATTCATCATTACGGGTGCCCCGATTGAGCAGATTCCGTTTGCACAGGTCGAATATCATGATGAGGTCACGCGCCTGATTGATACGCTGGTCGACCTAAACATCCCGCAGCTTTACATCTGCTGGGGTGCCATGGCTGCCGCCAACTATCTGTATGGCATTGAAAAACGGCAATTGACCAAAAAATACTTCGGCGTCTTTGACAATGAGGTTTTGGTTGAAACCCCCGTTTTAAATGGCCTGACCATTCCCTTCCCGGCACCGCATGCACGCTATGCCGAGCTGGACCATGACCAGATTCGCCAAACGCCTGGACTGACGATCAACGCCGTGTCCAGTGATGACTACCTGCTTTCGCTAACCGGCAGCGACAATCAAGACTTTTTGTTTGCCCACCTTGAATACGATCGTCTGGCACTATTAGCCGAATATCAACGGGAAACAGCTGCCCATCCCGATCGTCATTACGCATTGCCAAAGAATTATTTTAAAGACATTAATACGCTGACTGATCCCCAATTCAAGTGGGAAAAGGTCCAGCAGCTGTATTTTAAGAACTGGCTGCAAAAAACAGCTGAATATTCGCAAAACGCACTAACCATTGCCTAAAGGAGAAAAATTTATGTCAAAAATCTACACTTCAATCGACCAGCTGATCGGCAACACGCCTCTTTTAAAGCTTAACCGTATTGTTCCCGAAGATGCCGCCGACGTCTACGTAAAGCTGGAATTCTTCAATCCTGCTGGCTCCATCAAAGACCGGATCGCGTTGGCAATGATTGAAAAAGCCGAAGCAGAAGGCAAGCTCAAGCCTGGCGACACAATCATCGAACCAACTTCAGGTAACACTGGGATTGGACTGGCCAGCGTAGCAGCTGCCAAGGGCTACCACCTGATTATCGTCATGCCAGAAACGATGAGCGTTGAGCGTCGCAAGCTGATGCAGGGCTATGGCGCGGAACTGATTCTGACGCCTGGTGCCGATGGAATGAAGGGCTCAATTGCCAAAGCCCAAGAACTGGTTGACACCAAAGGCTACTTTATGCCAATGCAGTTTGAAAACCCAGCCAACCCAGCAATTCATGAAGCGACGACTGGTCAAGAAATCATTGATGCTTTTGGCAAGGACGATCTGCCTGACGCTTTTGTTGCCGGGGTTGGTACTGGCGGCACACTGAGCGGTATCGGCCACGCCCTGAAAAAAGCCGATCCAAACATTAAGGTCTACGCTTTGGAGCCTGCTGAGTCACCACTGCTTAAGGAAGGCAAGGCTGGCAAGCACAAGATCCAAGGTATCAGTGCCGGTTTCATTCCTAAGACGCTGGATCAAGAAGTCTACGACGGCATTATTGAAGTTTCCAGCGATGATGCCATCAAGACCGGTCAAGCAGTCGGTCGTCTGGAAGGTTTCTTGCCAGGTATCTCAGCCGGTGCCAACATTTATGGCGCAATTGAGTTAGCCAAGCAGCTGGGCAAAGGCAAGAAGGTCGTAACGGTATCTCCTGATGGCGGCGACCGCTACCTGTCCACTGATCTGTTCAACTACTAAAAATCAGCAAAAGCTCCAACTTGAGATTTCTCAAAAGTTGGAGCTTTTATTATTGCATCAATAATTTTCGATCAATGCTGCCACGCGATCCTGCAGCTCAGCAACCGAATGTCGTCGCGAGCGAGCACATTCCTTGGCTGGCTGGCCACAGATCAGGCATTGGCGCTTAGGCAGTCCCAGTTCGGTTCGCGATATCGAAATGGTCTGATTGTTTTGACGACTCAAAACATCAAGATCAAATAACCGATGAGCAGCCTGAGCCTCTTCAAATTCTGTTGTCAGTTGTTTGACCTGCGTGGCTGGGCCATCAACCAGATAGAAACGTTCTGGCCCCGTCGACTCCCCTAGCCATTGCTCAGCCATCCTAAACTGAAATTTAACGGCCAGCTGTTTTTCAAAAACTGCCAAACCAGCCGCAAAAAAGTCTCTGATCGTTTGATTGTTCTTGATTGGTCCAGGAATATTCAGCTTAGCAGCAATCACAGTCTGCTCCGGATGTTTTGCCGTCAGCTGATTCTGCAGGGCCACGCGTCGATCACGGTTTGCCAAGACGGCCGGAATTGATTGCGGCTTTCCGTTTTCAAATAAATGATTCATTTTATCATTCCTCATCTGAATTACATTGACAGCACCAACCAAACAAAAAAGCTCAAGGCAACTGATAAAAATATCAAATGCTTTGAGCTTAATTTTATTATTCGGCAACTGGGTAAACCGAAACTTTACGGTTGCTGCGACCCATGCGTTCAAACTTAACAACGCCGTCGATCTTAGCAAACAAAGTGTCGTCACCACCGCGACCTACGTTTTCACCTGGGTGAATGTGGGTACCACGTTGACGGTAGATGATAGAACCGGCCGTTACGACAGAACCGTCAGCAGCCTTAGTTCCCAGACGACGACCAGCAGAGTTACGACCGTTGGCAGTCGAACCGCCCCCTTTGTGGTGGGAGAAGAATTGAAGATCCATAATCATAGTTTTCACCTCCAGCTTGAAATTTGTTTTTAAGACATTTTTATGTCAATATTTTCAGCATACTGTTCTTGAATGTCAAGCATGGCTTCCAAGAATGTCTGCAATAAAATCTGGGAATCGTGTCCCGGATCAATTGAGCTGACCTTAAGCAAACCACCATTCGCATGGTCTGCCGTAATCGTAGCAGGCTGCTTGACGACTCTTTCCAAGCCATTGACCGTTGCGATTGCCAAAGCAGAAACCGCAGCACAGACAATATCTTGTCCATAATCGCCATGATCGGCATGCCCAGTCATCTCAAACGAAGCTATTCCATGATCCTGATTGGTATGAAAAACCGCGCGAATCATTGAATCACCCCATTAAGCGTTGATCGTGTCAATCGTAACCTTAGTGTATGGTTGACGGTGACCCTTCTTGGTGTGGGTGTGCTTCTTTGGCTTGTACTTGAAGGTAACAACCTTCTTTTCCTTGCCTTGCTTGTCAACAGTACCTTCAACAGTAGCACCGTCAACAAATGGCGTGCCGACCTTAACGTCGTCGCCGCCTACAAAGATAACCTTGTCAAAAGTTACCTTTTCGCCTTCTTTTGCGTCCAGCTTTTCAACGTAGATAGCTTGACCTGCTTCTACCTTGTATTGCTTGCCGCCAGTAACGATAATTGCGTACATCAGTTTGTGCACCTCCTTAATTTCTAAGACTCGCCGGCCGAGCAGCCGAAGCTTTTAAAACTCGGTTGCGTGCGGTTGTAGTTGTTGGTTCACAAATACAACGCTAATATCATATCAAAACATTTTGATTGCGTCAATAAAAATCAAGCCACAACAAAATAAAAATCACCAAGTCCAAAAAGCTCGGTGATTTTTTACTAGATTTCTAAGGCTGACTTGACCTTACCATCAAAAAACGATGTTAAAAGCATTCCCTCACCGCTGAACTGCTGCAGCATCTTCATCATGCTTTGTGTCATATAGCGTGGCGTATAGATCATGCCATCCTGCAGCCAGCTTTTGATTACGCCCAGCACGGCGGATGCCAAAAATGAAACCTGCATTTTGACTGAAACATCGAAATCGTCAAATTCACTATCCAACTGTTTGGCATATTTCGTTAATTCCTGGCAAAGGCGATCATAGAGCTGTGCATAGAAGAAATCATTGCGTTCATTATTCAATAAGACATCAAAGACCTCTGCACTGTTTTCGATGCATTGAAAGGCTTCATTTAAAGACAGCACCTGAACTGAGTTGCCAGACGTTGAGATCTGGCGCTCAACCATAATTTGTGCAAACAGATCATCCAGGATCTCATTCATTGCTGATTTGATAAAATCACGCTTGTCTTTGTAATGCAGATAAAACGTACCTCGAGTAATATTTGCCGTTTCAGTAATCTTTTGGACGCTGATGTTTTCAAGCTTCTCATGCTTCATCAGATATACAAGTGCCTTGCGGAGACTACTGCGGGTCTTAACTACACGAGGATCAACCTTGCTGCCCGTCATTGACACTACGCCTCCAATCTAAAAAACGCTCTTTAGGTTAAAACATGTAGCTGGTCTACAAACTTATTCTAACGTTAGATTAAAACGATGCAAGCGCTTTGTCAATAAATTAGACTTCCATTAACATAAAAGGTTTTGCAATGGTCTAATCAACTGTATTATTGACATTTTCGTGGAATATAATATACTTAATTAGGTCTGGGGCAATAGCTCAACTGGATAGAGCATTGGTCTTCTAAACCAAAGGTTGTGGGTTCGATTCCCACTTGCCCCATATAAAAAGCGTCAAAAATACTGATATAAAGGCATTCTTGATTGCATAGGTGTCCCAATAGTGTCCCAACGTACTAAAAAACGACCGTCATACGACAGTCGTTTTATTTTTTTCGTGGATCTTTAATCCCAGTAACAGCTTCCATGCCATCAGTTGTTACTACCAAAGTATGACCAAATTTTCGATAAGAACCCTCTGGCCATTTTTGCTTACTTTGACGGAGGCTGGTTTTAACATAACTGTCACTTAACCCCCAAATTTTTGAAGCCTCTACTGCCGTCATAATGTTTTTATCATTTAAGTTTATGTTCATTTGAAATCATCTTAGCAAATTATAGATTGATATTATCAATAGCAAGAACTGAAAATAACAGGCCTAATTTAATTTTAGTTGGATTTTTCATGTTTCTCCTCCGATTGTAGCCTTTTTTCAATCATACCAATGACTGTGTTATTTAATATAAAGTTTAAGATTTTATTAAGATATAGTTTTATGTTACAAAACTATTGCATTTTTTAATAAAAGTAACAATAATGAAACATATAGACAATGCTTTTGATGGGATCACAAAATGTTGCCACTCTTTATCATTTCGTTGATTCTTTCTTTATCTGTAGTTGGTCAAATCTTTTGGCAATAAAATCCCCGCCGCTAAGTCCCATAGCTTAACGGCAAGAAGCATCGCCTTTCCTTATCAATAAAAACGGCATCCGTCAAATGGCGAATGTCGTTTTTACTATCTGAAGAAACAGCTGGTCCCTGACAAACCGGTTCTTAAAGCATTATAATCAGCGCTGCCTTTCTTTTGCGACCCTGCAAAAAAGCTCGCAAAAGCGTGATGTACGGCTTTAGCGAGCTTGATTGACTTAATAGTTGTCTTCTTGACGCTGAATATTGATCTTCAGCTTTTCTTCATAGGCTGCCATGATTTCATCTTCAGTAAAGCCAAAATCAACCAGCCCCAGTTTTAAGAACAGATGCCAGGCATGGCGGAAATCTTCTTGCCGATGATTGAAGTAGCTACCATATAAGAAGTTTTTGATTGCCAGATATTCCTTGTTCCAATCTGGTACCTTTTCAGCCGGTTTGCCGTTTTTGATCCGGGTCAGCATTTGCTCATCCAACACGATCAGATGCGTCCACTGCTTTTTGGCACTAAACAGCAAAAAGAAATTCAGCGCGTCAACGTATTCTTCTAATACCGTCTGATGATGCGTCCGGCCGGGAAGCTGCTTTCCTTGATGTTCCTTCCACACTTTGAACCATTCCGCGGCATTGGCAATCTCTGCCAGCTCAACGTCCAAGGCAGTAAAAACGTTTTGTACGCGAGCTTCGGCGCCAAGTTGAATATCATGATCCTCATCCAGCTGCCAGTCAAATTCAATTGATTCGTGCAGCAACTTAGTAATATCTAACAAACTAATCTTCCTTTTCTTCTGCTTCTTTTGTTTCAGCCAAACCAGCAGTCGGCTGTTCGATTTGACTGGCTGGCTGATCAGGCGTCGTCATCGTCAGATTTTCCGGCTCATCAGCAGCAAAAATCATTGCATCGGTCCGGACTGCTAAAAATTCACGGTTGTCAAGATACCATTCGCGAACCAGCGGATAGTGCAGCAAGACATCAAAAAACGAAACGCGCTCCTCGCTGTCTAATACTCGAAAGCTCCATTCCTGGCTGTAGTCATCCGGATCAAAAGCCAATTGCAGACGGACGTTTTGATCCAGCCGCAATTCGGCACCATTGTTTTGCGGCAGGCTCAGCAGCATATAGTCGGTATCCGTAGTCTTGACAAACAAGCGATCGATAATCGTCAGCGGCAGATCTGGTTTTTGCAGACGGAACCGCGCGCCATTGCCAGTTTCTAAGATGCCCAGGTCAATCACGAAGTCCAGCTGTTTTTCCAGCAGCAGAGCAAACTTGATCATCGGCTGCACCACGGCTTGCAGATCCAGATCACTGAATTTCTGCGTCTGACGCACGATGAAAAAGTCAACCAGTGCCCGATTGCTGAACTTCAGAATCTGGTGCTTCAAATTCAGATAAAACAGCGGTTCATGATGATGCTGCTCGGCAAAGAAGGCCCCGCCGTTACGCGGATCAATCTCAAAAGTAAACCGCTCTTGATCTTCCATTGGCGAAATCTTGGCCAACAGCTGATGGTGAATATCGTTTTCTTCGATTGTCAAGCCAGACTCATTGTTTAATTCCAGCATCCGCGCCATTAAAAGCAGATAGTAGTCGGCCAGCTGATAGTGCTGTGGGAACTTGACAAAAGCATTTTCCAGGCTGAGCCCTTCCAATTTTTCCGTTGCCGCAAGCAGTTCTTTCGGATCCTTAGTCGAAGTCAGCTGATTAAGCAAAGCCACATAGCGCTGACCAACTTCCAGGCCTTGGGCGATCGAATTACTGAGCGAGCGAACGCGATCGGCCGCCGTTGAGATCATTTGATTATTGCTCATCTGCGCTCACCCCCGCTTGCTTGCCGCCCAGGCTCTTAAGATAGCTGGCATACAGATTTCGGTTGGCCAGTTCAAAGTCCTCAAACGTGCCAAACGTATCAACAATGCTCTTTTGTTCGTAGCTCAAGATTGTGTTTTCCTTGGATAGATCCAAGACTACGCGCTCATTTTCTTTGATCGTATCAGCTGCTGTTCGCGATTCTTGTTCTTCATCTTCCAACTTGCTGATCTGTTCAACGATTATCTGCCGTGCTTCACGGTTTTTATTGGATTCAAACAAACCGCTGTGCGCACTGGCATCCTTAAGCTGACTCTGCAGTTCGGCCCGCTTTTGCTCACGTTCCTGACGATTGTCGATCAGTTTTTGCAGACGATCGTTTTCACTGGAGATCTGTTCGATGCGATCGCTGTTATAGCGCTTGTTTTGCTTGCTCAACTCAAACGCGCGCGCCAGCTTTTGGTATTCTTCCTGATCAAAGGCAAAGCGGATATTCAGCACGTCTAATTCGCCAAACCGCCGCCGATCCCACCAATTCCCAAAATAGATGCGGTAGTGACCAGTCTGGTATTCCTCGTAGTAAAAGAATGGATAGGCCTTGCCCAAATATTGAATCAGGTTGGCACTCAAAAAATTGCTCAACTGATCAGCCAGATCATCGACCAGGTTCATTACGCCCTGTTCATTCGGCTGCTGCTCGCGATGCTCGATTTCAGCAGCATAGCGTTGATTGTCCAGCAATTGATATACCTTGCAGTCATCATGATGATCGACCGCGGTTTCCAATTCTTGCAGATACTTGATCTTAGTAGCAATTTGTTTATTGATTGCTTGGCTTACATCAAGCGCACCATTTGTCTGTTCAACATTTGCCATAGCTTTAACTCCTTAATTTAATACTGATTTAATCTTAGCGGATTTTTGACAACTTTTAAAGCGATTAATCCAGGTAGTTGCAAAATCTTTACCATTGACGGTAACGGTTGCAAATTTATTCAGAATGACTATAATATAGTTGTTCGAGTATTACACATATGTGGACTACTTGAATGTCAAGAAAAGAGGCGAAACTATTATGGCACGTAAGTTGAGTAAGCAAGAACGAAAAGAAATGGCCCGTAAGGCTATGGAAAAGCGTGGCAACAAAAAGCCTAGTGGTTCAGGCTTCGCTAAGCTGGATGCAGATGCCAAAAAGCTCAGTGAATAGTTTTTGTCACGATTCTGATTTAAAAAACGCAGCGTCACTTGCAACGCTGCGTTTTTTTCATCGCTAAAATAAAAAGACCTGCAGCTAGGCAGGCCTTTTTGGCAAAACACAAATTAGTATTGGAGCATGTACTTGTCACGTTCCCAGTCAGAAACGTGTTGACGGTAACCGTCGTATTCACGCGTCTTGGCTTCAAAGAAGTTCTTGTAGAGGTGTTCGCCCATCGATTCACGAACGACTTCATCAGCACGCAGACTCTTCAAAGCGTTGTGCAGGTTGGATGGCAGATCCTCAATGCCCTTGGCTTCACGTTCTTCTGGCGTCATCATGTAGATGTTTTCCGTAACTTCCTTCATTGGCGTCAGGTTGTTGCGCAGACCGTCCAGACCGGCTTCCAAAATAGCAGCAATTGCCAGGTACGGGTTAGCCGTGCAGTCAACGGAACGCATTTCAACCCGCGTTCCCATCTTGCGGTCGTCTGGAATCCGAATCAATGGTGAACGGTTGGATGCAGACCATGCAACGTAAACCGGTGCTTCATAGCCTGGTACCAGACGCTTGTAAGAGTTAACGGTTGGGTTGCAGATTGCCGTCAGTGCGCGCGCGTGCTTCAAGATACCAGCCAGGAAGTGGTAGGCCGTGTCAGACAGTTGCAGTTCGCCCTTTTCATCGTAGAAGGCGTTGTTGCCGTCCTTGTCAAACAGTGACATGTTGGTGTGCATCCCAGAGCCGTTGATGCCGGACAATGGCTTTGGCATAAACGTGGCGTGCAGACCATGCTTTTTAGCAACTGACTTAACGACAAACTTGAACGTTTGAATGTTGTCGGCAGCTTCCAGAGCATTAGCGTATTTAAAGTCGACTTCGTGTTGGCCAGGAGCAACTTCATGGTGCGCAGCCTCAACGTCAAAGCCCATCTTTTCCAGTGCCAAAACGATGTCGCGACGGCAGTTTTCACCAGCATCGGCAGGCTCCATGTCAAAGTAGTTTTCGTTGTCGTTTACTTCAGTCGTTGGATTGCCCTTTTCATCAGTCTTGAACAAGAAGAATTCTGGTTCCGGACCAATGTTGAATGAAGTAAAGCCAGCCTTCTTCATGTCGTCTAAAACGCGGATCAAGTTGTTGCGTGGGTCACCAGCAAATGGCGTACCATCAGTCATGTGCACGCTGCAGATCACGCGGGCTACCTTACCGTGTTCCTCACCCCAAGGAAAGACCAGCCAAGTTGACATGTCAGGGTAGAGGTACATGTCACTTTCGTTGATGCGGACAAAGCCGTCAATTGAAGAGCCATCAAACATTATCTTGTTGTTCATCAGCTCGTCTAATTGGCTGACAGGCAGGTCCACGCTCTTAGTCGTACCAAACAGATCTGAGAACATTACCCGCAGAAAATGAACGTTTTCCTTTTCAACCAATTCATGAACTTCTTCTTTAGTGAATACGTGTTTTGCCATTTTATTCCATTCCTTCCACGATTGCTACTTCACAACTAGTTTCAGATGGCTAGACCAATTAAGGGATTGGTCATTGCTAATGCTTATGTTCAGCCTTCCCTCTGATTACTTTAATAGCCTACCAATTGAAGGAGAATAAGTCAATTTTTGATAGGGCTTTCACAGTCGATCGCGTTGATTAATTAGTTTGACTAACGTTTAACTTTAATTTTTTAACCAGTTTTTAACGACGGCTTCAATTTCATTAGTCGTATTCCGACCGCTAACCAGATCATACCATTGAACGTTCATCTTATTTCTAAACCAGGTCAGTTGGCGCTTGGCATAGTGACGGGAATCCTGCTTGATTTTAGCCACCGCATCGTCAAGCGTCGTCTCACCCCTAAAGTACGAAAACAGCTCACGATAGCCGATTCCCTTGCCAGACTGATAGTTTTCGCCGCCCTGTTCATACAGCCAGCGTGCCTCATCTATCAGACCATTTTTAATCATCAAGTCGACCCGCCGATTGATTCGTTCATATAAAACCGAACGTTCTGTCGTCAAGCCGATCAGCAAAAAATCATTTGCCGTTTTAGTCTGAGTCTGCTGCGAAAAAAGATGACCGGTTTTTTCAATGACCTCTAAAGCTCGAATGATGCGTCGCAAATTACCCGTTGGAATCTGAGCAGCCGCCTGAGGATCTTTTTGCTGCAGCTGCTGCCAAACGTATTCAGAACCATTCTGCTCTGCAATTTTATGCCAGTAGTCACGGATTCTTTGTGATTCTTCATCAAAATGATCCGCGCCCAATGCCAGATTTTCCGTCAGCGTCTGCAGGTAAAATCCGGTTCCGCCAACGATCATCGGCAAATGCCCTTTATGTTCAATCTGTTCAATCTGTTCGTTGGCCAGTTTTTGAAACTCAGCAGCCGAGAATCTTTGGTTGAGGTCGCGAATATTGATCAAATGATGCGGTACGCCCTCCATTTCCGCTGGCGTAATCTTGGCCGTGCCGATATCCAAATGGCGATAGATCTGCATCGAATCGCCTGAAATCACCTCGCCGTTTAAATGATGAGCTAATTGAATCGACAGCGCGGTCTTGCCGACTGCGGTGGGACCAACGATCGCAATTGCTTTAGTCAAATTTAACACTTCCTTGTCTTAAATTACTGGTAAATCAATCAAAAATCGGTCATAATAAAGCCAAATGACATAAAGGGGGCTACTCTTTTGAAAAAATTTACACGTGGTTTTATCCTGGGAACCTTAACGACGCTCGGTGCCGTAGCAGGCAGCGTAGCAGCTTTCCACAAGACGGTCGTTAAGCCCATCGAAGAAGAAGAAAATCGTTTTGATGAGAACCGTCGCGCTGCTACTCGCAAGGGACGCTCTTCTCACCAGCTGTAATCCTCTTAAGATTATAAAAAAGGCTGTTGCAAGCTTGCAACAGCCTTTTTTATCTAGTCAGCGTATTTGGCTTTCTTCGTCTTGCCGTGCCATTCTGCATAGCCGCCCTTTAAGATGTAGAGCTTGTGGTAGCCTTTTTTGGCCAAGAAAGTCACGGCCTGCGTACTCAGCTGCATGCCGTCATCATAAAGATAAACCGGCAGATCTGGCCGCAGTTCGCCATACTGCTGCTTGAGATAGATGTATGGAAGACTGCGGGCGCCCAAAATGTGCCCTTTATCAAAAGCATCCTTTTGCCGCAGATCAATCACCTGCGCCTTACGCATGCCCTCACGGAAGGCATCTTCATCCAGCACCGTGGCATAATGCTTGCGCCGATAAGCACTGATCCCAGCACTTACTCCCCAGCCAACCAAAATTGCCAATACGATGATGTCAAAAAGCAACCATCCCGAACTCATTCCCAGTACCACAACAATTTCCTCCAAACATGCTTGTTTTAATTTAAGAAAGGCAATTCATCACGTATTAGACGTGCTTCCTTGCCTTTTAATAGCTTTCAAATAAATAGTTTATTTTTCATCAGCGATAAAGTCAAGCGCCAATGAAGCCGCCCCGATCACGCCGGCATCGTTGCCCAGCTGAGCCAGTTTAAGCTGCGTAGAAGTCCGCACCGTTGGGAAGGCGAACTTTTGGAAGTTTTGCTGAACGCGCTTAAGCAGGAATTCACCAGCTGCGGAAACCCCACCGCCGATAACCACCGTTTCAGGGTTCAGCGTGTTGCTGATGTTGGCACACGCCAGCCCCAGGTAGTACGCAACCTTCTTAACGACTTCGTTTGCCAAAAAGTCGTTTTCCTTAGCCAGGTCAAAGACGATCTTAGCCGTAATCTCGTCACCATTGTCGATCATGGCCTTCAAACGGCTGTTGCCTTCGTATTCTTCAGCAGCATCCTGAGCCAGGTGAACGATCCCGGTAGCAGAAGCATATTGTTCCAGACAGCCGTGGTTGCCGCAGGTACATTCATAGCCGTTTGGTTCAACGATGATGTGACCAACTTCACCACCAGCACCATTGACACCATGAACCAGCTTGCCGTTAGCGATGATCCCACCGCCGACGCCAGTTCCCAGCGTAATGAATACCACATCGTCACCTTCATGACCGGCACCCTTCCAGCGTTCGCCAAGGCCGGCACAGTTGGCATCGTTGTCCAGGGCAAACTTCAGACCAGTACCTTTTTCGATTTGTTCCTTAACTGGCTGCAGCGTCTTCCAGTTCAGGTTGTAGGCGCCAATAACCGTTCCTTCTTTGCGGTTAACCGTTCCTGGCGTCCCCATGCCGATCCCGATAAACTGGCTGCGGTCCATCTTGTACAGATCAATGTGATGGTTGATGGATTCAATAATGTCGGGAACGATGTGAGAACCTTCATCTAAAATGTTAGTCCGCAGCGACCACTTTTGTTGGATTTCGCCTTGATCCGTCAAAATAGCAAATTTGATCGTAGTCCCGCCAAGGTCAACACCGATTAACTTCTTGTTCATGCTCTAATTTCTCCTTTAACCTCAATAAATCCCTTGCCTCAATAAGGCGATTTGTTTTCCTGATTCAGTTCTTCTTCAATGCGATGCTCTTTTCTTAAAACCAGTTTAGCCTGCATGTACAAATCCTTATCCAAGACACCTGCTTGATAAAGATTGTCAACTTCGATAGCCATCAGTTCAATATCCCAAAGTCTTTTGCCAACGTAGACGAAGACGTTGAAACGTTTTAAAAGCTGTTGAACATCATATAGCGTGCGAATCTCACGAATTAGTTTCATTTTAGCAATCCCATTTCCAAAAAAACTGTAATCGTTACAATCAATATAGTGCCACTTAGAAAGCGTTTTAGCAAGTCCATCCTGCCCAAACGCGGTGCGCCAACCACGGCCGCCATAAAGAAGCCACCTAAAAGGCCACCCAGATGACCGGCCAAATCGATTCCCGGTACCAAGATGTCGGTTCCCAGGTTAAGCAGCACCAAAATTAAAAACTGATGGGCCAGCGAATGAATTGCCGGCTCATCCCAAAAGGCCAGTCCCAGCATCAAAAAGGCGCCAAACAGGCCAAAAATACCAGTGCTGGCACCAGCAGAAATTGACTGTGGCAAAAAGACCGCACTGGCCAGATTGCCCATCAGCGTACTTACTAGATAAATCGCCAAAAACCGCCAGTGCCCAAACAGATTTTCAATATACATGCCGATAAAATAAAGCGTTACGCTGTTGACTACCAGATGCGTGAGCCCAATGTGCACGAATCCTGGCGTAATCAAGCGCCACCATTCTCCTGCTTTGATCAGTGGCGTATAGCGCGCGCCAAATTCAACCAACACTTGGGAATTAGTTGAGCCACCCGCCAGTGTCATCAAGATGAATACAAGGACTTGAATCAAAATAATCAGACTGGTAAGCGGCGCTTTTTGCCATGCTTCTTTCATGTTTATTCCTGCTCTAGATTAACGACCCGACCAATCATAACGTCATGGTCCTCGCCTGGCCACTCAGCTGCATCAGCCAACTGCGTAGTCAAGGCCAAAGAAACCGTCTGGCCTAAATAGTTTGCCAAGTAGCGATCATAATAGCCGCCACCAAAGCCCAAGCGCTTACCATCAGCAGTAAAGGCCACTCCTGGTACAACGATCAGATCGATCTCCTGTGGTTGCAAGACCATCCCTGCCAATGGTTCCAAGACGCCAAATCCAGTTTCTTCAAATTCGGTATCCTCATCAATTTGAACAAACTCCATTTGCCTTTTCGGCAGTGTACGCGGAACCAGCACTCTTTTTCCCTCATGCCTGGCATGCAGAATCAGCGGTGCCGTGTCCAGCTCAAACGACTGGCTCATGGTTAGTGCAACCGTCTTGGCATTGGTCCACTGCGGCAGATCGTAAAGCTTTTGCGCTAGGCGATGCTGTTCGCGCAGCCGCGTATTTTGATCCAGCTGCTGCAGCCGGGCAAGATACGCCTTGCGCATTTCCTTTTTTGAATGTGTCAATTTTCTCTCTCCCTCCGTAAAACGTATTGACAGACGTTTACAAAAAGTAATTATCACCGCTAATGGCAATTTATGCAAGCGTTTTTGCGCAAAAATTGCAACCGTTCGCATAATTTGCACCAAAATGCCAAATTGATTCCCCCAATCCATAAAAACATTCTTCGGCTTCATAGCCAGCTATGCCACCCATTGATCTGCCAAACGCCTTCTTCAACAACTAAGCGTTTCAGATCAGTATCATAATCAGAGGTCATCATCAAGCTAAGAAGATGCATCAGCAGCCAGACATGCTTCTTTTTGAAAAGAAAAAAGACTCAACTGCCAGTCAGCAGCTGAGTCTTGGTTAGATTTGAATTACTTGGTTTCGCGGTGCAGCGTAACCTTGCGTTCCCGTGGGCAGTACTTGTTCAGTTCAAGACGGTCCGGGTTGTTACGACGGTTCTTGCTGGTCAAGTAAGTCCGTTCGTGGCATGAAGTACATTCAAGAGTAATGTTTACACGCATTGGTGGCAACCTCCAAACTTTTTTCAGATTTAATTGGTTATTCGTAACCCTAACTCGTACAACTATATCATCAATTCGCTGCTTTGACCAGAGTTTTGTCCAAGATTGTTAAGGAAATTCCCTTGACAGCTATTATTTACAGCTCTATTGATAATCTTTCGAGCTCTTAACATCTTTCCAAAAGGCCTTAAAGATCTGCGAAGCCATCGTCAGGTTGGCTCCGCCATCAGAGTTGCTTGTGCCTGGAATAGCCAGGGCAACTACGACCTGTGGATTATCAGATGGTGCATAGCCAGCAAAGCTGAGCGTAACCGTGCTGTTGTTCTTGTAGAACGTTTCGGCCGTACCAGTCTTACCCGAGATCGATGGCGTATCGCTAGCCAGCTTCTTACCAGTAATGTAGGTACTTGAGCCGTGAACCACGTCATAGAGACCTTCTTTGACGATCTTCCATTCGGCAGCAGTGGCTGGGATGGTTCCCAAGACTTCCGGCTTAGTAGTATATTCAATGGCTCCCAGCGAACCGTCCTTGTTGGTTCCCCGCACCTGCTTAACGATGTATGGCCGCATCCGATAGCCGCCATTGGCAATCGTGGACATGTACTGAGCCAGCTGAATCGTTGTATAGCCATCGTAGTTACCGTACGAAAGGTCAAGTGCCGAACCGATGTTGGACTGTTTGGAAGGACCCTCATAGCCGGAGCTTTCGCCTGGCAAGTCAATCCCTGTCTTAACCCCTAAGCCGAACATCTTGAAGTAGTAGCGCAGCTTGGTAAAGATCGATGGGTCAAGGTCAATCGCACCACCAGAGACATATTTCATGCCCCCTTCTTTCATGGCCAGCTGCATCATGTACGAGTTGGATGAAACTTCCAAAGCCGTGGCCGCATTCAAGGCAATGTTGGCACTACCAGTCTTGTTGAACCAAGAAGTCTTGGCACTGGTCCCGGCCAGCTTGATCGGCATATCGGTCAAGGTATTGTTGCTTGGCGTGATGACACCGCTCATAAAGCCACCCATGATCATGGCCCCTTTAACAACCGATCCCATTGTAATCGGATGGTTGATGGCCCCGATCTCATCGGTAGTCTGCTTGCCAGTCGTTGGGTCCCGGTCAATCCCAGCCATTGCATAGATCTCGCCGGTATTTGGATTCATTACGACGGCATAGACCCCGGTTGAATAAGCGATCCCAGCTGATGAGTAGTTCTTTTCCAGAATGCTTTGAACCTGCTTTTGGAACTTGGAATTAATCGTCAAGACCAGGTTGTCACCCTTCTTGCCGGCATACTTAACCTTTTCTTTGGTGGTATTGCCAGTCGTCATAACCTCAGTCTGCGATTTCGAGCCGGCTAAAGTCGATTGATAGAGCTTTTCCAGATAGCTTTGTCCAACGTCATCGTTTCGTGAGTATCCCTGGGCAAGCATGGAGTTCAGCTCATCACTTGGCAGCCCAGATGAAAGCGTCCCGGTTAAGGTTTGAATGTCTTTACCCTGTGGATAATTTCGCGTCCAGGCCTTCCCAATCTTAACCCCTGGCATTTCGCTCAGATGCTCGCCGACTTCAGCCAATTCCTTAGCGGTAACGCCGGTTGACTTGATATAGGTCGTCGACAGCGAGTAGGCGCCGCTCATCGCAGCATAGATCCGCGCCTTATTCTGCTGCAGCTTGGTCAGCTTGTAGACTTCTGGGTGCTTGTTCAAGTAGGCCAATGCTTTGTTGTATTGACCATTGCTGGTGACCTGACTGGACAGGTGCAGCTTCTTGACAATCGCCTTTAGATTATCGCTGTCGGCCAGATAGTAGTCTTCTGCCTGACGCTGCGTCAGCTTGGTCTTAGTGCCAACGTTGACGTAATTACCGAGGCGATTGGCGATCTTATACAGATCCGCACTGGTAACGTCAGCGCCTTTAGTATAGGTAATTGCCTGATGGACCTGATTGCCGACTAAAACCTTGCCAGATGAGTCATAGATCATCCCCCGCTGAACATTGTTGGTCTGCACGGTCGTATCCGAGCTTTTAACCTCAGCCTTAAAAGATGATCCATTCAGCACCTGCAGATAAAACAGGCGGGCAACCAAGGCCAGTAAAAGGAGCGCTACGACCCATAGCAAAAAGTTCAATCGCGATGGAATCACGGATTGCGCGGTTTTTTTGCTCTTTTTGCGTTGATCGAAGATGCCCTTAAAGCGATTTAAGAACTTCAATTTTAATAATCTCCTTAGACAGAATAAGTCTATTTTAACAAATTTTTTGCAGCACGACCGAATCGAACTGCAAGATTGTCCTCAAGAGTTTAACTATACACTTTTATTTGCAAGATTAAACCTATTATGAGATGATTTAACGAATTTTAAGCAAGGAAACCACGAAGTTTTCACACTTTATGGCTATAATGAAAAACGTAATTTTCATTCCTAAAGATAAGGATCTGTTTTGATATGACACATACCGTTCGTCAGCGCCGTTTGGTTTTGCTGATCAGTTTTTTGCTGCCCGTCTTGATTATGGGCGGCTACTTTGTTTATCGCGGCATGGCACCATTTGGCAGCAGTACTGTCTTGACTGTAGATCTTGGTCAGCAGTATGTCGACTTTTTTGCCTATCTGCGCTCATCGCTTCTGCATCATCCCTGCAGCCTGCTTTATTCCTTTAGTAAGGGACTGGGCGGTGAGATGTGGGGTACCAACGCCTACTATCTTTGGAGTCCGTTAAATCTGCTGCTGCTCTTTTTCCCCGCACAGCATCTGGCCAGCGGCATTGCCATTCTAACGCTGCTTAAATACGGACTGGCTGGTTTGGCGATGGCTTGGGTGCTTGACCGCGAAAAGATTCAGCAGGGGCCGCGCATTTGGATTTTTTCGACCCCCTACGCCTTAATGGGCTGGATGGTGGCCAATCAGTTCAATCTGCTCTGGCTGGACGTCTTGTTTCTGCTGCCGCTGATTATCTATGGTGAGCGCAAATTATTGTCCGGCCGCAGTCCCTGGACCTATACGCTGTGGCTGGCAGTGGCTTTGATCGACAACTACTATATGGCCTGGATGGTAGCCATCTTCACCATTTTATTTGGAATTTGGACGATTGCCAGTGAGAAAACGACCTGGCAATGGCAATGGCATGCAGCCGGCTATACCCTGGGACGCTATCTGGGCAGCTCACTGCTTGCCGGAGCCATCAGTGCGTTCGTTCTGCTGCCGACTGCCTATGCCTTAACGCAGAGCAAGGGCACTTATACGACCACGTCATGGAACTGGAAGCTTGAGTATAATCCGTTAAAGATGCTGGCCAAACTGGTGCCCGGATCATTCAATTTCAATCAGATGCCAAGCGGTCAGCCAAATATTTATGTTGGCATGCTGATTATGCTGGGCGCCGTCCTTTACTTTTTCAATCGGCGCGAAAAAATTGCCGGTCGTCTGGCAGCCGGTCTGATTACCTTGTTTTTGCTGGCCTCTTTTTGTATTGAGGCACTGGATCTGTTCTGGCACGCTGGTCAGTTCCCAGTTTGGTATCCGTATCGCTTTTCCTACCTGTTTTCATTTTGGTGCATCTGGCTGGCCGCGCGTACTCTGCAGCCTGACTTTCGAATCAAATGGCCGGCCGCGCTTGGCTTAGCGGTTTTAGTCGGCAGTATTTTTGCCTATCTGATGCTAAAACAGGTCAGTCATCTTTCGTATATCAATCGCAATCAGCTGCTGATCGGACTTGGCTTTGCAGCGATTGCCATTTTGGCGCTGTTGATCCCGCGTTACGGCAATTCACGACTCTATGACCTGCTGCTGATTTTGTTGGCGGTCTGTGACGTCAGCACCAGCGCATTTACGGCGCTAAACAACATTTCTTATGTCTCACAGGCTGAATTCGGAAATTATACCAAAGAGCTGGATAAAGCCGTTACCAAGCTCAAATCGCTGGACAACGGCCTTTATCGAACTGGCAAGACCTTTATGCGGACCAAGGATGACCCATTCCAAGCTGATTTCAACAGCGGCGATCACTTTGGCTCAACGCTGGAACCCGCTCAGCCAGCATTCATGGGGGCAATTGGGCAGCCCGATGGCGATGGCTTTATCACCTACACGGATGGCACACAGGTTACCGATTCACTGCTGGGCTTTAAGTACTTCTTACAGGAACGGCATAATGGCAAGCAGAATGGCAGTACCGTTTTGCCGCCGACCAGTCTCAGACCCGATCTCAAGCAGCAAAAAACGATTGCTCAGACTTCAATGGTCAATATCAAGTCCAATCAAGCTGCGTTGCCGATTGCATTTGGTGCCAGCAGCCAAGTCTTGAATCTGACGCATAACACGCTGGATCCATTGGCCTATCAGTCGCAGATCTTCCAGTCGCTGGCGGGTCGCGGCGTCAATCAGTCGCTGTTTTTGGTCCAGAACTTTAACCATGTCACGTTTGGCAATGTCCAATCCGCCGTTCAGATTACCGGAACCACGTTTAAAAAACGCAATCTGCTGACGCCAGCAAGCATTGAGCTTGAGTTTACCCCGACGACCAATAATTCTTATTACCTGACTTTAGGCGCCAACGTCAAGAACAATGCCACGATTACGATCAACGGCAAGGCCTTGACTCAATACGATACCTATCGTAATACGGTAACGGTCAACGTCGCCAACCACGCTAAGGGTAAAACCATCCAGATCGTCTTTAGTCTCAAGAACTCAACGCTCTGGATGCAAAACGTCAGTCTCTACATGCTTAATCAAAAAGCCTTCAATGCCAGTCTCAAGACTTTAAAGCAATCGCCATTAAAGGTCTCCAGCTATGCCGCCAACCGAATCTCGGGCACGGTCAATCTCAAAGCTGGCCAGGATCTTTTAATGACTACCATCCCTTATGATCAGGGCTGGCACGTCAAGGTTGATGGCAAAACCGTTACGCCTAAAAAAGCCTTGAGTACTTTTATGGCAATTCCAATGTCGACTGGCAAGCATAAGGTTTCCATGTACTACCTTCCACCATATCTGATCTTAGGAACTACGATCAGCCTGTTGGCAATCGGCGGCAGCATCTGGTGGCTTAAGAAAGGCCGAAAAAAGCGCTAATATTTTATTCATTTAAAAAATAAAAGGATGACGCAGCTGACGTCATCCTTTTTTGGTGGTTTTGATTTTAGTCATCGATTTTAGCAGCGTTGAGCATCAGTGAGCTGGCAACTACCGAAGCCGAGCTGAAAGCCATTGCCAGACCAGCCAGTGCCGGGCTGAGCACCAGTCCCCAACGTGCAAAGACGCCGGCTGCAATCGGAATGCCGATCAAGTTGTAGATCAGCGCCCAAAACAGATTCAGCTTGATGCGCGCAAAAGTTTTTTTAGCAATCGTCAGCGCCTTGACGACATCCTTGAGACTGTTTTTAACCAAGACGATGCCACCCGTTTCAATTGCGACATCGGTTCCCGATCCCATAGCAATCCCAACGTCTGCGACTGCCAGGGCCGGCGCGTCATTGATCCCGTCACCGACAAACGCCGTCACCCCAGACTGCTGCAGCTTTTTGACCTGTTGAGCCTTGTCGCCAGGCATTACCTCGGTAATCACTTCATCGATGCCGACCTGTTTGGCAACTGCTTTGGCTGCCCGGCTATTATCACCGGTAATCATAACCGTGTGCATCCCTTGCTGCTTTAGTCTTGCGATGGCTGACTTGGCAAACGGCTTCGGTGCATCTTGAATCGCGATCAGGCCAATGATCAGTCCATCTTGCCCAACCGCTGCCGTTGTCTTGCCGACTGCTTGGAGCCGTTTGATTTGATCCTGCCATTCTTTATCAAGCGGCTGTCTGGCCAGTTGAGGCTTCCCGACAAAAACCTGATGCCCATTGATTTGACCGGTAACGCCCTGCCCGGCCCGATTTAAGAATTCGGTCACGTTTGGCAAGGTGATTGCTTGCTTTTGCGCCGCTTTTACGATTGCTTCAGCCAGTGGGTGCTCTGACAGCGACTCTAAGGCAGCTGCCAGCGTTAAGACTTGCTTTGGGTCGCCAATCACATCCGTAACGGTCGGTTGTCCCTGTGTAAGCGTACCGGTTTTATCAAAGGCAATATTTTTAATATGACTGGCAGTTTCCAAGACTTCGCCATTTTTGATCAGAATCCCCATTTTGGCCGCGCGTCCTGTCCCAACCATCAAAGCAGTCGGCGTGGCAATGCCCAACGCGCATGGACAGGCAATTACGATCGTTGAAACGGCAAAGGTCAGCGATCTGGTCAGTGTGGCATTCAAAAAGACGCTCCAAATGGCAAACACCGCAATCGCAATCATCAATACAATGGGAACAAAAACATCAGCGATCCGATCAGCCATTTTTTGAATCGGGGCATGGCTGGATTGAGCGTGTCTGACAATTTCGACGATCTGAGCCAGCATGGTATCCTTGCCGACCTTTTCAGCCGTGTACTCTAAAATACCGGTTTGATTAAGCGTCCCGCCGATTACCAGATCACCAGTCTGTTTTTCAATCGGCATGCTTTCGCCAGTAATCATTGACTCATTGACCGTTGAATGCCCCTTAACGATTCTGCCATCCGTAGCAATCTTTTCTCCTGGTCTGGCCAGCAGCCGATCGCCAATCGCGACTTCTTCAATCGGAATCTCACTGGTTTGACCGTTTCTGATTACCGTGGCCTGTCTTGCCTGCAGTTCCAGCAGCTTAGTCGTTGCCTGCGAAGCCTGTGTGCGCATCTTGTCTTCCAGATACTGCCCTAATAAGACAAAGACGATAATATAAGCAGCACTTTCAAAAAACACGCCCTGATGATGCATCAGGGCACCGATACTGTAAAGATATGCCGTCAGCGTCCCTACCGCAACCAGCGTGTCCATGTTGGCATGATGATGCAAAAAGGCAGCCCAGGCACTTTGCATAAATGCCCGTCCTGATATCAGCATAATCAAAGTCGTCAGTACCAGCGCAATCCAATCACCGTTTGGCAGCATCGGCCAGGCAAGCAGCATGGCCAGCATGTCATAAAGCATTGGCAAAGAAAGCAAAAGTGCCAGCCAGAAACGTTTTTTGATGCTCATCATTTGACGATCACCTTGCCATGAAACATATTCATCCCACAGGCAAACTCATACTCGCCGGCTTTACTGGTATCAAACTCTATCTGGCGCAGCTGATTTTGCGGCAGCTGCTCATTGATTCCCTGTTCTGGAAAAACTACTCTTTCCAGACAGGATGAAGGGTCCTTGCGATAAAAATCCAATTCGGCCGGCACGCCCTTTTTTAAGACGATTGTACTTGGCGAGTAGCCGCCATTGACCTCGATCCGGATTTTTTGATCTTGATCGTTATTGTTAAGCCGCGCCGGCATGGCCTTTTCTTGATGATGGCCAAAGAACCACCAGCCAATTGCGGCAATCAAAATTACAGCTATCAATAAAATCAAAATTTTAAGCATTGGTTGAGCCTCCTTTTCGTTTACACATGTAATTATTAATATAATCAGTCTGCACTTTTAAATTACATTTGTCAACAATGAAGCAATAAAAAATCCCCACTTCATTTTGAAGCAGGGAATTGATCTTCACCAATCCGATCTGACAAAGACCCAATAAATCTCGCCGATCAGATGGCAAAGGTTTACAGATTATTTAACTTCCAGAATCTTGACATTCATCGTCCCGTTTGGAATCTCGATTTCAACTTCCTCGCCGACCTTATGACCAATCAGACCCTTAGCCATTGGCGATTCATTGGAGATCTTGCCGTTCAGCGGGTCAGATTCGGATTCGCCAACGATTTGGTAGGTTTCTGGCTCTTCATCTGGCAGTTCCTTAAACGTTACCTGACGTCCCATCGAGACCTCGTCGGCAGCCACGTCATTGTTGTCAATGATCACTGAGTATTGCAGCATGTGTTCGATCTGTGAGATCCGGCTTTCAACGAATGACTGTTCATCTTTGGCAGATTCGTATTCAGAGTTTTCCGAAAGGTCACCATAGCTACGGGCGATCTTGATTCGCTTGATTACTTCTGGACGCCGTACCAAGCGCAGGTTTTCCAGTTCTTCTTCCAGTTTCTGCTTACCTTCAGCCGTCATTGGGTAGCTTTTTTCTTCAGCCATTTCAACAACTCCTTTAAATTTTCCTAGATTTCTTTTTTGAATTTCGTCTTTTGCAACGTTAACATGCTCAACATTAATTGTAAACCATCATTATGCTTACTTTAGTTCAGTATGACCGCGCTTAACCAGAATATCGCGAACCTTGGTCGATAAAAGATCGATTGCGACCTGGTTCTCACCACCTTCTGGCACGATCAGATCAGCATAGCGCTTGGTTGGTTCGATAAATTGGTGATACATCGGCTTAACCGTTGCCAGATACTGACCAATAATCGAGTCCAAAGAACGCCCGCGCTCTTCCATATCACGCTGAATACGGCGGATGATACGAATATCGTCGTCAGTATCAACATACACCTTGATATCCATCAGATCACGGAGCCGTTCATCATCCAGGATCAAAATGCCTTCCAGGATAATTACGTCTTGTGGTTCAACATGCACGGTCTCCTTAGCCCGCGTGTAGGCTTTGTAGTCATAGACCGGCATTTCAACGGCTTGATTGTGCCGCAGTTGATCCAGCTGCTCGACCAAAAGATCCGTATCAAAAGCCAGGGGATGATCATAGTTGACGGCCTTACGCTGTTCCATCGTCATGTCAGCCTGATCATTGTAATAGGTATCTTGAGTAATAATCTGGATGGATTGTCCATGCAGCTGATTGTAGATGGCTCGGCTAACCGTGGTCTTGCCACTGCCGGAGCCACCCGTTACGCCAATAATGATTGGACGTTTGTCATCATTGTTCACGCTAAAATTCTCCTTTATTTATCAATACGAAACTTAGTATAGCGCAGCCAGATAGCAGCGACAAGTTTATTCAGCAGGATTTGTCGCTGCCGTGGGTTTTTGCTGCAGTTTTTCAACAATCTGAGGCGTTGACTGGCTTCGTTTCAAATAAAAGCGCCCTGCCTTAATGCCCTGCGTCTTGTGCGTCTGCAGATAATAGTCGAATACATAGGCATTGCGAACCAGTTTCTGTTTTTTAAGCAGCGTACCGGCCTGTTTATCGGTCGTACCTTTAGGAATCACAACCACGCGTCTGGTCTGGTCATCAGCATCTACCGGCAGCAGCTCATGATTAAACCAGCCATGTGCAATTAGGCCACTAACGATCAAAATGACAATTACAAGCAGGGTCACGATGTTTTGGCGCCGAATCTGTTGTTTGGTAAAATGGGGCATTTTAAGTTCCTCAAACAAAATAGCAAAAAGGGACCGCCTTTTTAGACGTTCCCTAATCAGTGACTGCAATTAACGAATTTCTGCATTCAAAACGTTTTGCAGATGTTTTTCAACTCTGGCAAAGGCTTCATTGACCTGGTCTTCTGTCAGCGTGGTATCATCTGCTTGATAAGTCAGCGTGTAGGCCAGCGACTTCTTACCGCTTGGCAGCTTGGCTCCCGTGTAGACGTCAAATAGTTGGACGTCTTTGAGGTATTGACCGCCTTTTTGGTAGATCAGATCAACGATTTCTTCATTCGTCACGTCTTCATCGATCAGCAGCGCAATATCACGCGTTACAGCTGGGTATTTGCTGATATGACGGTACTGTTTTGGCAGCTTGTCGGCAGCCAGCAGTGCTTCGACGTTCAGTTCAAAGACATAGGTTGCTGGAATCTTCAAATCCTTGGCCATTTGGGGGTGAACCTGACCAACAAAGCCGATCAGCTTACCGTTTAACAAAATATTGGCCGTCCGCCCTGGGTGCATCTCAGGACGAGTGCTGTCAGCCACATATTCAATCGTGCCGGCAATCGCCATGTTGTGCAGGTAGCGTTCGACGATTCCCTTGATCTGATAAAAGTCAACCGGACGCCGCTTTAGATTCCAGCTGTCAGCCAACAGACTGCCTGCCATGGCCCCCGCAACATGTTCTTGTTCTTCAGGACGCTCACCGCCTTTAGGAATGAAGACGCGGCCTTGTTCATAAAGAGCGATATCTTCTACTTGACGCGCGGTATTGTAGGCTACGTCAACCAAAAGGCCACTGATGATGCTTTCGCGAGCCGTTGTATGATCAGAGCTCATTGGGTAGTCAAGCTGCATTGGCTTAACGGCTGGTTCAATCGTAAACTGCTGAGCCTGTTCTTCGTTCATCAATGAGTAGCTGATTGCTTGGTTCAATCCCATGCTCTGTAATGATTCACGCGTTGCCTTCAAGAACTTTTGGCGCTCGTTTAATCCACCCAGCGTCCGCGTCATGGTTGGCAAGGTTGAAGGAATGTTGTTGAAGCCGTACAGACGAGCGATTTCTTCGTTCAGATCGGCTGCAATGCTGATATCCCAGCGCCGTGCCGGTACGCTTACAACCAGCGTATCGTCATCCGATTGCGTGTAGGCAAACTTCAAGCGATCAAAGATGTTTTCAACCTGTGCCAGTTTCAGATCCGTCCCCAGCACGGCATTGATCTTAGTCAAAGACATCGTAATTGGCGTTGACTTGCTTGGCGCCTCACTGCCAGTAACGATTCCCTGTTCAACCTCACCGCCAGCCAGCTGCTGCAGCCAGTAAGCAGCTTCGTTCAGAGCCGTTTCAACCGTTTCTGGATTAACGCCCCGTTCAAACCGCATTGAGCTTTCGCTGTGCAGATCCAAGCGTCGAGCCTGCTTGCGAACCATGACCGAGTCAAAGATCGCCGCTTCTAAGACCACGTTTTGCGTCTGATCGCTGACTGCCGTATTCAGTCCCCCCATCGTTCCGGCCAGGCAGACTGGCTCGTCGTTTGAGGTTACCACAATATCTTCTTTTTGCAGCGTTTGTTCGGCCTCATCAAGCGTTACAAACTTTTCACCCTCATGCGCATGACGAACGCTGAGCTCATGAGCTGGCAATCGATCATAGTCATAGCTGTGCATTGGCTGACCATACTTGAGCAGGATATAGTTGGTAACGTCCACGACATTGTTGATTGGCCGAATTCCCGCATTCCACAGGCGAATCTGCAGCCACATTGGACTCTCACCCAGCTTAACGTTCTTGATGACCCGGGCTTTGTAGGCTGGTGCAATCTGTGGATCAGGGATCGTAATCTTCAGCAGATCAGCAGCTTTTTGCGTACCGTTTTCCTTAACGTCATGTGAAACGAAATTATTCGGCAGATCATAAATTGCGCTCAGATCATTGACATTGCCATACATACTCAGCATATCGCCCCGGTTAGGCGTCAGATCGGTATCAATGATCGTGTCATCCATTCCCAGATAGCCAAAGACGGCATCGCCTACCTTGGCATCGTCTGGCAAGAACCAGATGCCTTCTTCATAAGCTTTTGGTGCAATCTTGTCACTAAAGCCGATTTCCTGCAGCGCACACAGCATGCCGTTTGATTCTTCGCCACGAATCTTGCCGCGCTTGATCTTAGTGCCGTCTTTAAGTTTGGCACCAGCTAAGGCAATGATAACCTTCTTACCGGCTGCCTGGCTGACATTGGGTGCACCACAGACAATTTGAACGACCGCTCCTTCGCTGATCTTGACCTGGCACAGATTGAGATGATCAGAGTCTGGATGCGGCGTGACCGATTCGATCTGGCCCACGACGATATTGTTCAAGCCATCGCTTGGCGAGTAGACCTCATTAATGTCAACCGAGGTCAGAGCCAGTTTTTCAGCCAGCGCGCTGGGTTCAATCTGGTTCTTTTCAAGCGGCAGATATTCATTTAACCATTGGTATGAAACTTTCATTGAAATTATCCTTTCTGATCAAATTGCGTCAAGAAGCGCATGTCGTTTTGGTAGAAATCACGAATGTCTTCAACACCGTATTTAATCATGGCAAAACGGTCCGGCCCCAGTCCAAAGGCAAAGCCGCCATATACGTCAGGATCAACGCCTGACATCTTCAAGACGTTTGGATGAACCATCCCGGCACCCAAGACTTCAATCCAGCCATTGCCTTTACAGATTGCACAGCCCTTGCCCAGACAGTTGAAGCAGGTAACGTCAGCTTCAACGCTTGGCTCAGTAAATGGGAAGTAGCTTGGTCGCAAGCGAACCTTCAACTGATCACCAAACAGGTTTTGGGCAACTACTTCCAACGTCCCTTTCAAGTCAGCCATCGTCACGTGCTCACCGACAACCAGTCCTTCTACTTGGTGGAACTGATGACTGTGCGTGGCATCATCAGTATCGCGCCGGTAGACCTTGCCTGGCGAGATCATCTTCAGTGGTCCCTTAGAAAAGTCGTGTGTTTCCATCATCCGCGCCTGCATTGGCGAAGTCTGCGTCCGCATCAGAACTGATGGCGTGATGTAGAAGGTATCCTGCATGTCGCGGGCCGGGTGATCCTTGGGCAGGTTCAGCTTTTCAAAGTTGTATTCTTCTTGTTCAACTTCATCGCCGACTGCGACTTCATAACCCATCCCGATGAACAGATCAACCAGTTGATCAATGATCTGCTGAATCACGTGCGGCTGGCCTTGTGCAACCGGGGTTCCCGGCAAGGTCACGTCAATTGACTCGCTTTGCAGCTTAGCATTCATCAATACCTGTTCCAGACTGGACTTTTTGTCTTCTAAAGCCTGTTGCAGCTCATCGCGAACCTCATTGGCAAACTTACCGACTTTTGGCCGTTCTTCAGCGCTCAGATCACGCATGCCGCGTAAAACGTTGGTGATTGGCCCCTTTTTGCCCAGCAGCTTGACCCGGATATCGTTAACGTTCTTTAGGTCATCACTGTTTGCAATTTCATTGAGACCTTGTTGACGTAATTCTTCAAGTTTTTCTCTTAAACCCATCAATTTTCCTCCTTAGCGTGGCCACAAAAAAACTCGTCCTTCGACGAATCGAGGGACGAGTTGTTCGCGGTACCACCCTGGTTTATGACAATGTCATACGCTCAAATGACTTGATAACGGTCGTCAACCGGGATACAAGGTACCGACTCCGGAAGTGAAATTCACTGATGAAAGCAGAAATGACTTGCAGTCGATGATCATTTCTCCCTAGGTGCCGTCGGTTCAGCTACTAATTTCCATCAAAGTCGTTTTAGTTAAATATAAGGCTATTTTAGGCAATCATAGCAACGCGGTCAAGTCCTAATTTTAGCCTTTGCCGCACCACTGATTGCTCCATTCGTGCACAGCCTCCATAACTGGCGCCAGATCACGACCTCGTTCAGTCAGCGAATAATAGACCCGACTCTCGCCAGGATAGGTATTGCGTGAAACAATCCCGTCTTCTTCCAGCTCCTTTAAACGCTCGCAAAGCACCCGATCGCTGCATTTATCAACGTGCGCGGCCAGATCCTTGAAACGCTGTGTATGTTCATGCAGCAAGACTTCAATGATCAGTCCATTCCATTTTTTGCCCAGCATGGCAAACGTTTCAGTGAACTTTGGACACAGCGTAAAATCATCCTGTTTGACCTTTACTTGATCCATGTAATCTTCCCCTCTTCAAAACTAAATCTTTTTACTGTTTTTGGAAGGAGTCGCATGCCAATCCACAACCTTTTTTTGCTGTTCAAGTTTTTTGCGCAGTGGACCGAAAAACTCATGCTCAGCTTCGTAGTTGTCCACCATTGACACGATTAAGCTTTCCATGTAGCGTGGCACGGCCATGGTCGCACCAAACATGTGCTTTAAGATAATATCACGCTCTTTTTTGTTCAGATGCGTAATCTTTTCGGCATTGCGCAAAGCAACCCGTGGATGAATAAAGGTATGCGATCCCAGATTGAATTTGGTAGTTCGCCAGTCATAATAAAACAGATCATGCAAGAGTCCGGCGCGAGCAGTACTCTTGTAGTCCAGATGCATTTTCTTTGCCAGCTTGTAGCTGTCGAAAGAAACGGCAATCGAATGCTGCAGGCGATTGGAATGATGATGCTGCTTATAGTGCGCAAGCCTTTTAACGGCCGGCTGTTCCAGCAGATCTTTGACCAAGGATACATATTCTGGGTCTTGACGCCATTCGTTTTCGGTTTTCATAGTAACTGGCCCCTTCCTTTATTTGTCAATATCATACATGATTTGCCATCAAAAATAAATTAATAAGCTCTTATAAAATGTAAGTATTAATAGTAAGCAACTCAGCAGAATTGACGACAACTGAGGATTTAGTTTTGGGCATTCAGCTGAAACATTAAGATGCCGGCTGAAACTGCGACGTTGAGTGACTCTGCCTGACCACGCATTGGAATATACAGATTATCCGTCGTCTGCTTTAAAAGCTCATCGCTCATTCCTTGACCCTCATTGCCCATAATCAAGGCAAAATCAGTCCCAGGATGCACAGCACGGAAATTCTTGGCGGCTGGATTAAGCTGCGTGCCATAGACTGGCGACTGCTGCTGTTTAAAATCGGCAATCCACTTGTTTAGATCGCCTTCAAACAGCTGCAGGTGGAACTGGCTGCCCTGCATGGAACGGACGACTTTCGGGCTGCAGAAGTCAGCGGTCCGATCGCCAGCAACTACTCCCGCAAAACCAGCCGCGTCGGCAGTTCTGACCATCGTTCCTACGTTGCCTGGGTCCTGCACCCGATCCAGCAGCAGCCAGGCCCCCTTTAACGGTAAAGCTGGCTTGCGCTTGAGATTCGGCATGTCAACAATTGCCACGATCCCTTGGGGCGTAATCGTCTCTGTAATATGACGCATGATTTCAGGCGTGACCTGATAGACCGCGTTGACCCGTGATACAATATCACTATGTTCAGCCAGTGCTGCCTTGGTGCCGATCAGCTCATGAATCGTCAGTCCGCTTTGAATGGATTCTTGAACCAGATGCCAGCCATCCAGCATGTATTGGCCGGTTTGCCGACGGTACTTGCGCGTCTGCAGCTTTTTCCAGTTTTTGACGCGTTGATTGTGAATTGAAGTTAATTCTTCCATAGTCTAATTTTTCACCTCAGTTTATCGTTAACTTAATTATACCATTATCCTAATGATCCTTGATAATCGTCAACCGCTTATGGGAGGGGTTTTTATGCTTAATTATCATATTGTCGTTACTGGCCGCGTCCAAGGCGTTGGTTTCCGCTGGTCTACTCACGAACTGGCTTTACAACACGGTCTGGTCGGCCAAGTCAAAAATGAATGGGACGGCAGCGTGACGATCGATGTCCAAGGTCCAGCCAAAGCAGTCAAGATGTTTGTCAAAGAAGTTCAGGCTGGTCCCAACCCATATGCCAAAGTTGCCGGCATGCGAATCGAGCCACGCGCCATTAAAAGCGACTGGCAGGACTTTAAAATGCAGTGATCTTGTTGAAGTTGCTAGATTTTAAGCCCTTTTTAAGGTAAGATACAAAATGTTAAATTTATTGAAGTCAAAGGAATGAGCTATTTAAAATGAAGAAAAAACGTCTCACCGTGGCCACGCTTTTAGGCGCCATGCTGCTGATCTTAAGCGGCTGCGTACGTACCGACAAGCATGGACATCCAATCGGCTGGGTCTACAACTACATGGCCAAACCCATGCAGCACCTGATGACTTGGCTGGCTCAGCACATGGGAAACAACTATGGCTGGGCAATCGTCGTAATCGTTGTGATCGTCCGCTTGATTCTTTTGCCGGTCATGATGAGCCAAATGAAAAAATCAACACTGATGCAGGAAAAAATGGCAATGGTGCAGCCACAACTGCGTGAACTGCAGCAGCGGCAAAAAGACGCCAAGACGCCACAGGAACAAGCCGCGGTCAGCCAACAGATGATGCAGCTCTATCGTGACAACAACATCTCGATGACTGGCGGAATCGGCTGCCTGCCATTGCTGATTCAGCTGCCAATCTTTGCTGCCCTGTATGCAGCCATCCGCTACTCGCCAGATCTTTACCATGCTACGTTCATGGGAATGCCTTTAGGGAAGCCAAGCGCAATTTTGGCAATTCTGGCGTTTTTGGCCTACATGGTCCAGGGGTGGCTTTCCATGATCGGCGTACCTAAAGAACAGCGCAAACAGATGGGCGCCGCGATGCTGATGAGCCCCGTTATGATCCTGTTTATTGCCTGGTCTTCTTCTGCCGGATTGGGACTGTATTTTGTGGTCAGCGCCCTGTTTGCCATTCTGCAGACCTGGCTGGTAAATGCCTGGCGACCAAAGCTGCGTGAAAACATCAAACAAGAAATGAAGGATCACCCAGTTAAGATGCCAGACCCGATTCCAGCCCAGCCAGCTGCCACCAAGCCGACGACTGATACGATCGAACAGCTCAAAAAGTCCCCGGCCAAAACCAAGCCGGCTGCCAATAAGAATCGGCGTCGCAATGCCGGCAAGCAGCACCATCATTCATCCAAGTAATTGATCCTAAAGCATCGCGGTCTGATCATGACCCGGTGCTTTTTAAATCCAGACCAAAATCATTAGAAAGGAAGCTCGTAATTATGATCAAGCCAATCTGTCGCAACCTGCAGATTCTAGCCCAAAAAGCTCGCCCTGCCACCAAACAAGACATCCCTTTAGCTAAAGACCTTTTAGAGACGCTCGCGGCCAATTCCGCGGATTGTGTTGGGATGGCAGCCAATATGATCGGCGCGCCAGTTGCGGTAATTGCCGTATCTTTGGGCCCAGTCAGCGTAGCCATGCTGAATCCAAAACTGACGATCAAAAAAGCGCCTTACCAGACCAAGGAAGGCTGCCTCAGTCTTGATGGTCAGCGCCCAGCAACTCGCTACCAGCAGATCGTCGTTGAATATTTTGATCTGAACTGGCAAAAACAGTCGCTTTCATTAACTGGTTTTGCTGCCGAGGCCGTCCAGCATGAGCTCGATCATTGTAATGGCATTATCATCTGAATCATCAGAGCCGATTTATCTCAACGATTCTTTTTTGAGACGAATCGGCTTTTTCTTTTTGATCTGATGCAGCTTAACCATTACGCTGCCCGGTTTTTATTTTATAATATGAGCAAGGTTTGTCTAATCAGCGATCCGAAAGCAAAGGGATGGTGAAAATTGAAACATCATGAATCGATTATCGGCGAGTTAAACAACTACATCGTCCGCAACGTTACCGCTTCAGTCGGCCTTTCAATCTATATTCTGATTGATACGCTTTTTATCTCAATGGCTGCTGGAGCAATGGGCTTGACCGTCTTGAATTTGGCACTGCCCATCTATAGTCTTTTCAGCTGTACCGGCCTGCTTTTAGGCGTGGGCGGCGCTGCCTGTTTTTCATTGAACAAGATTGACCATCCGGAACGCGTTAAGACACTTTACAGTGAACTGGTTATTTTTGCCGTTTTACTGGGGACCGCAGTCATTATTTTAATCAATCTGTTTACACGGCCGCTGGCAACGATGCTGGGGGCCAATGATCAGACCATGGGCATGGCAATCAAGTATCTGCGGCTGATGTCGATTGACGCGCCGGTTACTATGGCCAACTACATTTCCGTTAATTTCGTCCGCAATGACAATCACCCCGGTTTAACCATGCGTGCTGCTCTGATTGAAAGTTTTGTCGTTATCATCTTTGACTGGTTCTTTATTTTTGGCCTGCATCTTCAGATTGAGGGGGCCGCCTTGGCAGCAGTCGTTTCGCCAGCAACCAGTCTGATCGTGCTTTCTTTTCATAAGCGTTTTCCATATCGGCAGCTGGAATGGCACTGGGTCTGGCCAAGACTTAAAACGCTTAAAACGGCTGCCAAGCTTGGCGTTTCAGCATGCTTAAACGAATTGAGCACCGGCGTTTCAATCTATGTTTTCAACATGGTTTTGCTAAAGCTCAGCGGCAACTACGCCGTGGCAGCTTATGGCGTGATCTCAAACATTGCCATCGTCACCGTTGCAATCGCTAATGGGGTCGCTTTAGGGGTTCAGCCGCTGGCCAGTCGCGAATATGGGACGCGGCATTTTCGCAACGTCCGGCTGGCTTTAAGACATGGTATAAAGATTACAGCGGCAATTGCAGTTTTGGCATTTGTCGCCCTGGTTACGTTCCGTCATCCGATCATTACGCTGTTCAATCATGATCATTCTCTGCAGCTGACTCGCTATGCCATGGCGGGAATGCCGATCTACTTTACCAGCACTTTATTTTCAGCGATCAATCTGTTGATGATTATTTTCCTGACCGCCATTAACTGCGCTACGCTTTCGTTTTCACTATCACTTTTAAGAGGCTACGTTGTCTTGCTGCCAGCCATCATCCTAATGGGTTGGCTGTTCGGCATTAATGGCGTTTGGGCTGCCGTACCAGTAACGGAGCTTTTGATCACGCTGGTTGGCTTTTTCCTGGTTCATCAGCAGGATCACCGGCTCAAACTGATGGAAGACGCCCAGAGAAAAGCAAATCTGACTAAATCAGCCTAAATATAAAAACCTCGCTTCAACATTTGAAACGAGGTTTTTATTTACGTCAGCTAAATACTGCGCTTATTTGTCTTTTTCAATCGGTTTTTCCTTCACGATCGGTAAAGTAATCCGAAACAGCGATCCAGAGCCGACCGTACTTTCAACAGCAATATGACCATGATAGCCTTCTACCAGCCGCTTGGCAATTGCCAGTCCGAGACCGTTGCCGCCTTTTTTGCGACTGCGAGCCTTGTCAACACGATAAAAACGGTCAAAGACATGCATCACGTCTTCTTGCGGAATCCCTTCGCCAAAGTCCTGGACGCCGATTTCAACGGAATTCAGGTTGCGCGATAAGGAGAGATGAACTTCCTTGCGATCTTTAGAATATTTCACGGCATTGTCAAACAAGATGATCAGAATCTGTTCAAGATGGTCACGATAGATGTGTACTGGAACGTCTTCATGCAGATCGTCATCAAAACGAAAAACGTAGTCAGGGTACAGCATCTTGAAATTGTTAAAGACCTGTTCAACCACGTCTTTAACCTCAGTGACGGCATCGTGAAACTTAACGTCAACTTGTTCGGCACGGGTCAGATCAAGCATTTCTTTGATCAGACTGTTCATCCGTGTCGTTTCTTTTAAGGCAGCGGCAATTGACTCATCCAAGACCTGGGGATCATCCTTACCCCAACGCTGCAGCATTTCCATGTGTCCTTGAATAATGGCAACCGGCGTTCTGAGCTCGTGTGAAACGTCACTGACAAATTGCGTCTGCTGATCAATATAGCGCTGAGTCTGATCAAGCATTTGATTAAACATGCGCGACAATTCGCCCAGCTCGTCATTTAATTCAGTAACGTCTTTTGGCACGCGCGCATCGCTGGTTGGATCATCTCGTACCACCGTCAAGGTATCATGAATATCGTTTAATGGACTCAGCCAGTAATAAGACAGGAAATAGCCCAGCAGGCCGCTGGCAATCACGACCAGACAAAGGGCCAGCGCCGAAATCAAAATCAAGCGTTTAAAGACTTGATAGTACTGCTTGAGATCATTTTCGACCTGAACATAGCCAATGATCGTGCCGTCATGCGATAGGATCGGCTGTCGGCCAACCATGATTTGATGATGGCCGCCTTTGATCATTTCAGTTTTAGCTTGTTTGGACGTTTTAAGCGGCAGCGTGGCCTTGGCAGTTTGGAAAATCTTTTTCCCATTACTGTTCATCACGGTAACCGTCACTCGTGAATTGCTTAATCCTTGCACCAAAGGCTGACGATAAAATTCGGTCGTGCTGCTGAGATTGGTCTCATGCTCAAAAATCGACCGCACCTTACTCTTGGTCAGAGAACTTTCGCCAGCATTCCCCAGCTGACGCACCACGACGGACATATTATGATTAAGCTCGCTGCGTTCTTGCTGTAGTAGGTTTTGCGTGAAGGCACTGAACAGCGAAATCACCACGATCATTGAAATGATTAAAGATCCGATGGCCGTGCCAATGGCCCACTTTACCTTGAGCGAAACGAAGCGAGATGATTTTGATTGCTTTTCGCTCATAAAGACCCTTCTTTATCGACTAGGAACGAATTACGTAGCCAGTACCCCGCACGGTTTGAATGTAGCTCTTTTCGCCAGGGCGGTCGATCTTATTACGCAGATAACGGATATAGACATCCACAACGTTGGTCTCAACCTTGGAGTCATATCCCCAGACCTTGCTGAGCAGTTCCTTACGCGACATGACGACATTGATGTTTTCCATCAGGATTAAAAGCAGTTCATATTCACGCTTGGTAAGGTTGATGATCTCATCGCCACGACGAACGACGCGATTTTCCTTTTCAATCGTCAGGTCCTTATACGTAACCGTTGTCTGATGACTCTTGGCATTACCGCCTTCAATGCTGATTCGACGCAGCAGTGCCCGTACGCGGGCCAGCAGCTCTTCGATGGCAAATGGCTTGACGATATAGTCATCGGCACCATGATCCAAGCCAGAAACCCGGTCAATAACCGAATCGCGCGCTGTCATGATGATAATTGGCGTGTCCTTGACTTCCCGCACGCGACGGGCAACTTCAATCCCGTTCAGTTCTGGCAGCATCAAATCAAGCAGAATTACGTCAAAGTCTTGATTTAAGGCAGCATCCAGTCCGGCGCGGCCATCCAGCTCGACATCGGTTTCGTATCCTTCATGCTTTAATTCTAGTTCTACGAATCGTGCCAGGTTTTCTTCATCTTCAATAATTAAAATCCGACTCATATTAAAACGCTCCTCGTTTAAATTGGTGGGTCTTACTCCCACATAATAACCACACCAATTTTATCACAGAAAATTAATCTACCCTACCTTTGAGATTAATTAAACTGTGTTAAAATTAAAATTTTTTCAATCTTTAACAATCTTTACATAAAAAAAGACCTTCCCAGGTCCGGCGCCTCGAGAAAGGTCTTTAATTGAATAAAATCGACGTGATTAGTTGTTTTCAACAGCTTGCTTGCCGTTGTAGTAACCACAGCTTGGGCAAACCATATGTGACTTGCGCAGTTCACCACAGTTTGGACATGGAGCCAAGCCAGGCACAGTCAGCTTGATGTGACCACGACGATTGCGCTTACGCGTCTTGGATGTCTTCCGTGCTGGTACAGCCATGTGTGACACCTCCTTCAAATAATCTATCCACTAGTGGTTTTTAACCGTTCGCTAATTTTGGTTATCCTGATCAGGAAATAAGTTTTTTAGCTTAGCGAAACGTGGATCAACATGTTCCTTATCCGGTGCCTGATTGATATTGTCCTCGGCAATGACTTCCCAGCCCTTGCCATTTGGCATTTGCGAGCTGTTTTTTTCATCTTCGGACAATACCTGCATTGGAATCTGCTCAATGATATTTTCCGCCAAAACATTGTCAAAATCAATCGTATCATGCGGATCAGGCAAGACGAAAACCAAGTCATCGTCTTCATAGCGACCAGTATGCGTCTCATCATTGACATAGGTTTCGGCAAAAGCAAAATCCAATGGCAATTCGACCGGTTTCAGCGAACGGCTGGATGGTACGGTCAGCGTTGTCTTAACGTTGACGCTTAAAGTAGCATCACCCTGATCATAGACCACGTAGCCGTCAACCTCAACAGGCTGACAGTTAAGGACTTGATTAGGGAACCGTTCTGTCAGTGATGCGTTTAGATCAAAAGTACTTTGAATATGCAGCGGCTCATCATGATAGCGATGAAGTTCAGCCAACGTCCATTTCACGGTACTAACCTCCTAATGCAACAAGCGTTATTATACTAGTCCCAAGTTTGCTTGTCAATGTTTATTCCTTGACGCCCTTAACAATCACCGGCGCATGCTTTAAATCCTGCTCAACCGGCGTAAAAGTCTGGTAAAGCTTACCTGCGCGATAGTCAAGATTGAGCAGATCGTCACGCAGATTTTGATCAATCTTGGTTAAAAGCGGTAATTCAACCTGCTTCTTAATCGAATGCAGATAGTCTCTGCCGCGTTCATTAAAGCCCAAAACATGCAGATAGGGCCGTTTAAGATGATCACTCACCTGCGACTCGGTAAGCTGCAGGATCGTATACAGATAGACTCTTAACAGATGCGCATAGGTATAGCGCTTTGTTTTGACCGCCTTCATAAAGCCAGCAAAGCTCAGATTACGCTGAGCCGCGTCTTTCATGCGGTATTCCAGCCCTTCTGCCATCTGATAGATCTGGGCCAGTTGCTCGACGGGGGCTTGAATCAGCTGATTGCGCAGCATCGGGTACATTGCGTCCCAGCTTGGCACTTGCTGAAGCTTTTGCAGCTGCTGGGCCGTCTGGACAGGAACTGCCTGCTTAAAATCGCCATGCTCTAAAACAGCCTGCCGAATCGCACTGGCACTGGCAATCTTTCCCTCAATGCGCTCATCATGGTACTGACTGCCACGCCGCTGAATCGGGTGGAGACGAAGCGGCAGTCGTTCATTGATCTGTGCCTTATAATAGCCAAATGACAGGATATCGTTAGGGTCAGTCAATGACAAACCGGTCTGATCTTTCAGCTGTTCATTGAACTGCGTGGCAAAAGTCGCGTTGTACTGACTAAAGCCGCTAGCCGTAAAGTTTTGCTCCGCGGCTACCAGCTGTTTAAAATCCCATTTTGGATGTTCAGCGCCAAAGACCACGTCATCAACTCCTAAGGCTGCTAACAGTTCCAAGGCTCCGGCCGCAAAACGATGGGCTGGCTGTACGGCCATAAAGATTGGCAGTTCAACGACCAGGTCGACGCCGTTGGTCAGTGCCGCCTGTGCGCGCTGCCATTTATCAAGCAGCGTTGGTTCGCCGCGCTGCGTAAAATTGCCACTCATTACGGCAACGACAACCTCAGCATGGGTTAGCTCCCGCGCTTGGCTGAGGTGATAGCGATGACCGTTATGAAAAGGATTATACTCGGTTACCAACCCCACGGCATGCATTAATCCACCTGCTTTCGACAAATAAAGAACCAGCGCGTTGTTTTTTCGTCAATCGCTTGACTGCCAAAATCGGCTTTAACCTCAATCTGATTAAAGCCAGCCTTTAAAAGCGCCTCTCGCCATTCCTTTAACTCATAGGCTCGCTCAAAATGCGTTTCATGCAGCCGCTGGTAGTGATCATCGGGCAGGCGGTTAAAAAAGGTTAATTCATGGATCACGCCATGCTCAACGTCATCATCGGCATAGCTGCGCCATAAAAAGGCCCGCTGCTCATCAGGATCTTCATAGTTATACATATAGCCAGGGTAGATTTCATCGGTCTGATACGGCGTAATGACGTCAAACAGCAGCCAGCCATCATCTTTTAAATGCGCCGCCATCTGCTTAAGCGTTGCCTGGACATCGTTAAAATCATCCAGATAGCAAAGTGAGTCGGCAAAACAGGTAATCGCATCATACTGTTCCAAGCCGTTCAGATCGCGCATATCGCCTTGTACCAGCGTCATTGGTACCTGCGCTTCTTGGGCATGCTTAAAGGCCAGACTCAGCATCTCTTCTGAAAAATCAAAGTCCACGACTTGATAGCCATCTTGTGCCAATAAAACGCCCAGTCGTCCCGCGCCCCCAGCAACGTCCAAAATCGTCTGCGCGCTTTTTGGCAGCCGGCTCTCGACAAATTCACGCCATTGCTGATACATATCGCTTTCAAACAATTCATCGTACAGCTGGGCAAACGTTCCGTAGATCATGATTATTCTTTAACCCATTCGCTCAAGTCAACCAGCGGCGCGTCGGACCAAAGCTTTTCCAGATTATAGTAATGACGCGTTTCTTCACGAAAGACGTGTACAACCACATCGCCAAGATCAATCAAGACCCACTGTGCCTCCTGCTTGCCTTCGACGCTCTTGATATCGACGCCGTTTTCATGCGCGGCTTCGATAATCGCGTTGGCAATGGCTTGGACCTGACGATTGGATCCCCCGGTCATAATAACGAAATAATCAGCCATTGGCGTAATCGCATCGACTTTTAAGGCCGTAATGTCTTCGGCACGCCGACCATCAGCTGCCTGTACGGCCATTTTTAGTAATTCTTTGCTGTCCATTAATCAATTTCCTTTCCATATTGCGGCACCCATGCATTAAAGGTTGCCAGAGTCTGTGGATGAATCGGGGCGTTGTTTTTGATCAGGTAAAGCAGCGTATGCTTGGTCTGATAGGCAACGCCAGCTCCCAGATCCTGCCTGGTAAGCTTGCGTGCTTTTTTAACGGCCGGAAAGTCACGACCTGGTTCAATGTAATCTGCCATATAGATGATCTGTGCCAGCTTGGTCATATAGGCTGCCCCCGTTGTATGGAAGCGAATGGCGTTCAAAATATCTTCATCATGCACGCCCAGTTCGTCTTTAACCATCTCAGCACCGACAAAACCATGCCAGATCGCGTTGCCATAGTTTAATAGATCGGAATCCAGCTTCTTGGCTTTGATTACCTTGATAAAGTCCTCATCAGCACGCTGCTTGGCATAATCATGACACAGTCCGGCAATGCTGGCCGCTTCTACATCAACGCCATATTGTTTTGCCAATTCAATTGCGGTTTTCTCAACACGCAGCACATGCTCAAAACGCTTATCACGCAAGGCGGCCCGCAGATGTTCAATCAGCTCTTGGCGCGTCATTGGAATCAAATGCTCTTGATAAATCAATTCATCATTCATGATATAGCTGATGCTCCTTAATATATTCGGCAACCTTATCGGGAACCATATAGCGGATCGAACGGCCCTGCTTGATCCGATCGCGAATATCGGTTGAGCTGAAGTCGACGCCTGGTACATCAACCCAGATCACCGGATACTGCGAGTCATTTTGAGCTCCAGGACGCCGTACACCGACAAAGTTTACCAATTTAACCAACTTATCGATCTCGTGCCATTTTGGCAGATAGTCCACCATATCGCCACCAATAATGAAGTAATAATCGGTATCGGGGTGCTTTTCTTTCAGATATTTCATCGTATCGTAGGTATAGCTGATGCCGCCTCGCTCAATTTCAGCCATTTCAATACCAAACAAAGGATTATCCTCAATTGCCAGCTGCAGCATATTGACGCGGTCTTCAGCATCAATGGCCTCTTTATGATCAACATGCGGCGGAATCATATCAGGCATGAAAAGCACCTTGTTCAATAGGAGCGTTTTGCCAACTTGATCCGCTGCCAGTAAATGAGCGTTATGCACAGGATTAAAGGTACCGCCATAAATGCCGATTCGCTTGCGATGCTGAAAGCTGGTACGCTGAACTTGCGGCTTAGGAATCGCGATCGTTGCTTTAGCCTGCTGCAAGAATCACACCTCGTTTCTAGATGCGTTCAACACGCTGTGAGAGTTCCCGCAGCTTGGGATTGCTTGATACCTTAAACAAAACCAGCACCCGGCCGATCTCTTGGACGACTTGGATATCACTGTTTTGTTCGATGAACTCTTTGACATCGCCAGTCGTTTCATCTGCATTCTGCAAAATGCTGACCTTGATCAGCTCACGCTTGTCCAAAGCACCATCCAATTGCGCGAGCCAAGCCTGGGTTAGACCATTCTTGCCGACTGCAAACAATGGCTGGAGATGGTTAGCCTGTGCACGCAAAAAACGCTTCTGCTTTCCGCGAAGATTCATAGATTATTTTCCTTTCTGTAATTAAATCAGATCATTGCGCGACGTACCAAGACATCGACTCCTTTAGGCGCCCAGCCGGCTACCGTCGTGCCAGCCGGTACCGTGATCCAGCCCAAGCCTTCAAAGACTAGATCACTTTTTTCCTTAATGGCAAACTCATGCCGTTCAAGTGGCGGAAAGTCTGCCATTTCATCACTGGTTGGCGGCGTCAGTAAATCGCCACAGTGTTTTTCATAAAATTCATCTGCATTGGCCAGTTTGGTTCGGTGCAGCGGCAGACTGTTTTCAAAATAGGCTACGATGCCGGCATGCGGTCCCTTGATGTAATCAAAACGGGCCACGCCGCCTAAAAAGATCGTCTGTGAATCATTAAGCTGGAAGGTCCTTGGCTTGATTTCCTTTTGTGGGGCCACGATTTTCAAGTCCTTAGCCGATAAGACATGCGCCATTTGTTCTTGATGAATGATTCCTGGCGTGTCAACCAGCTTATGACCATCATCCAGCGGAATCTCAATCTTATCCAGCGTCGTGCCAGGAAAACGCGAAGTCGTGATCAGGTCTTGAACTCCCGTCTGCTGCTTGATGATGGCATTGATTAAGGTTGACTTACCGACGTTGGTTACCCCAACAACATAGACGTCGCGATCGGCACGATGCTTTTCAATCTCAGCCAGCAGCTGATCAATCTGATGGTTCTTTTTGGCCGAGACAAGCAGCGTATCAATTGGCCGCAAGCCAGCCAGATTAGCCTGTTGTCGCAGCCAGTCCGTCAATTTGCGCCGTCGCAGCGAACGAGGCAGTACGTCTTCTTTATTGCCAACCAACAAGACCGGATTGTCATTCCCCACAAAGCGGTGCAGTCCCGGAATCAGACTGCCATTAAAGTCAAAGATATCCACGACATAAACGATTAGGGCGTGTGCATCCCGAATATGGTTTAACAGGCGTAAAAAATCATCATCAGTCAAAGAGACTGGCGCGATCTCATTGTAATGACGCAGTCTAAAGCAGCGCTGACAATAAAGCTCACCTGTTTCCAGTCCTTTTTTCAGTGCTGAATTGGGCGTATATCCCAAGCCATCCGGATCCGTTGTCTGAATTATCGCGCCACAGCCAATGCAGCGCAATTCTTCATCATGCATTTCTGTCATCTATTTAAGTTCCTCCTGCCAGTCCATATCTGGATACTGTTTTTGCAAATCCTGCATAACGAATTTTTCCATAAAACGATTTGGCCGCGTTACCCACTTATCGGTTTCAATCAGCGGCTTAACCAAGATACTGCGAATATGAGCATGATTGGCAGCAGCCATGTCAGTCAGCAGCTGATCGCCAACCATAACAACCTCAGACGTTGCCAGGCCCAGCTTCTTACGTGCCCTTGTAATGCCAAAACTAAGCGGCTTAAGCGACCGCGCAACGTATGGCAGATCCAGCTTTTGAACCGCCTTGCCGATTCGCGCCCGACTGTTATTAGAGACAACGATCAATGGAATTCCTGCCTGATGCAGTTCCTCCATCCAGGCCCGCAGTTCAGGCGTCCCGTTTGGATTGTTCCAGGCAATCAACGTATTGTCCAAATCACTGAAGACGGCTCGGATACCTTGACGCTTGAGAGCCGCTGGTGAGATCTCATAAGCGCGTTCAACCATCCAAGTCGGTTTAAACATTTCGAGCATTTTCCACCTCGTAAAAAATTTCTAATTTTAATTATACCGACTAACCGGTAAGGGTTCAATTAACGTGCCATCCAAAGGCAGCGGTAAAAAAATAAGGTCAGAACATTAACTGCTCCAACCTTATCAATGTATTAAACGCAAATTAGTTGAGGGCCTTCTTAGCTTCGTCAACTACGGCCTTAAAGGCTTCAGCGTCGTTAACAGCCAAGTCAGCCAGCATCTTACGGTTCATGTCGATGTTAGCCAACTTCAAACCATGCATCAGCTTGCTGTAGCTGATACCGTTTTGACGGGCACCCGCGTTAATCCGGGCAATCCACAATTCACGGAAGTTGCGCTTGTTAGCCTTGCGGTCACGGAATGCGTACAGACCGCTCTTCATAACTTGGTCCTTAGCCGTCTTGAACAGACGGTGCTTGGAACCAGTGTAACCCTTAGCCAACTTCATGATGCGCTTACGACGTGCGCGCGTAACAGTTCCACCCTTAACTCGCATAGTGGTATCCTCCTAGATTGTTTAAAAATTATTTAATCGTAAAATGCCCTGATTACTTGGCAGGAAGCATCTTCTTGTAACGTTTTACGTTGGACTTGTCCATCATGGAAAGGCCACGCAGTTGACGACGTTGCTTCTTCGTCTTACCGTGGAAACGGTGGCTGGTGAAAGCTTGGGCACTCTTGAAGCCACCCTTGGCAGTACGCTTGAAACGCTTAGCAGCAGCGCGATTAGTCTTCATCTTTGGCATAACTATTTCCTACCTTCTTAATAATTATTTTTTTGCCTTATCAGCAGCAGGGGCCAGCGTTAAGAACATGCTGCGCCCTTCCATCTTTGGCCGTTGCACAACCGTTGCGATGTCCTTAGTTTCCTCGGCCATCTTTTCAATCATGTCACGTCCGATATCCTTATGGGTAATTGCCCGACCACGGAAACGAATCGAAACTCGCACCTTGTCGCCCTTTTCGATAAACGTTCGCACACGCTTCAGCTTAACGTTGAAGTCGTTGGTATCGATCGAAGGACTCAGGCGGATTTCCTTAACCGTGACCGTCTTTTGGTTCTTGCGGGCTTCCCGTTCTTTCTTTTGCATCTCAAAACGGTACTTCCCGTAGTCCATAATCCGTGCGACTGCAGGACGGGCCTTGGGCGCAACCAGCACCAGATCAAGACCGGCATCCTCAGCCAGCTGCAAAGCTTCACGTTTGGACTTGATGCCCAGTTGTTCACCATTTTGGTCGATCAGACGAACTTCCCGTGCACGAATACCGTCATTGACAATCATTCCTTGAGCTATGGCAACACACCTCCAATTTTACTAGCAGAAAGATCAAGCAAAAAAAGCGGAATGCCTACTGCACCCCGCTAAACTCCATTGACAAAGGAATGCCAACGGTCATTTAAACTCGTCAGCCCGGCAACTCTGGTCACCAAGGCGAGAAGCGGGTGCTTCTGCTTTTTCTTTCAACAAATACTAATATACTAAACCACTTTAACAATGTCAAGTAGCAATTTAATTGCCCGCTCGCATATTTTCGCCTTCAATATAATACTCACGCGATAAAAAGCGAATCCGCTGCATGATCCGCTTGGCTTTCAAAGGCTCACGCGCGCCTTGCGCATCAATCGCCAAATGCTGGTCTTCCAGCTGCTGCATGGTGAAGTTGGAACTAAAAAACGTTGGCAGCTCTTCTTGCATTCGGTATTCCAAAATTACGCCCAAGACATCGTCACGAACCCATGCCGACATTGAATCGGCACCAATATCGTCCAGCATCAAAATCGGTGCTTTTTTGATGGCATCCCGCCGTTCATCAACCGTACCATCCTTGATTGCGCCTTTCATCTCAACGGCAAAGCTTGGAAAATGCACCATAGTTGAGATAATACCGCGTTCAGCCAAAGCATTGGCAGTAGCGCCTAATAGGTAGGTCTTGCCAACCCCAAAGTTCCCAGAGAGATACATTCCGGGTTGAAACTGGCCTGGTTGATAACTCCCTACAAAGCTCATCGCTGCCTGCAGAGCATTGACGCGATCGTCATTATCACGAATTACATGCTTAAAATCGGCCTGACGAATAAATTTAGGCATTCGCACGGTCGTCACGCGCTGTCTTAACTCGGCAGCCTGCTGCTGTGCCTTAAGCTGGGCAGTCGGCACATAGACGACGTCGATTCGGCCGGCGCTAACGACCAGCTGAGGGGTATAGCCTGGAGCAATGCTGGTCTGATGATTTTGGAGCAGCATCTTTTCATGGTAGAACTCATAAAGTTTTGACCCGCCCCGCTTGATCTGCTCATCAGACAATTCAGCGCGGTGCTGACGCAAAAAGCTCTGTACCTCAGGATCTTGGTAGGCCTTTTTAATCAGTTCCTGATACTGAGGTGAGCCGCTTTGCCCGCCGATAATTGAGTTAATGGTTTCTATGATAGGACGCATTGGCAATCCCTCCAATCATTGTTTTTTATCTGAACTGTTTTTTTGCTGATCAAGTTCAGCCAGCATTTGGTCAATCTTAGCAAGTTTTTCAGCAGATGGCTTTTTATTTTTAACTTTTTCTGGATGTTTTGCCCATTCCGGCAGTTCTTCGTTGATATTGCTGCGGCCAGTTGAGTAATAGCGGCGCTTGGACTTTGATGAAACCTGCCTATCATTGTCCTTTTTATGATTCTTGATTTCACGAATGGCGTCAGCTGCCGTCTTTACTCCCGCCTTGATCCAGGCATTGGCGATCCCATCTGCCAGACTGGCCTTTAAGGTAGTATTTTCTTTTTGGACGATTATATGATAGATCAGTATGTTGACAACCTCGCCAGGCAGCTGTCCCTGCTCAACCAGGCGCGTCAGGGTGTTGCGCTCATTTGGCGAGACATAGCCAGAACCGCTTGACTGCTTGATTCCAGCCAGGTAGTCATAAGGTGCGTACTGGCGTGCCATTTGAATCAAGCTGCGTTCAACTTCGCCCAGGTCAGTTAGATCTTCAGCTGCCGCCGGAATTGTCGGGGCTGGATCGTCTGACCTGCGCAACGTGCCGGCATAATGGGCTGCAATGCCGCGTTTTAGAGCCTGGGGCTGCAGAATACCGCTTCTAAAATCTGTCGCATCGTAGACCAGGCCGGCCATGCTGCTCTCATCAATACTATACAGGACGCTTTCTGAGATGATCAGTTTTCGCTGTTCTTTAACGCTTTGCAGATCAATGCCGCGATTTCTCAGCTGATCAAGCAGAAAGTTAAAGTCAAAGCTGTTAGACGGTATTTTTTGGATTGCCTGGCTTTTAGGAACCGCCGTCGCTCTGGCATTGTCTAAAATTGGCCGTTCTGCATCCCAGGCCGCTCGATCCGGTCGAAAAACCTCAAAGTAATCATGGGTCAGATTATGCATACGGCTGGTATCGAACTGATAGCGTCTTGAGCGGGCGACCAGTTCGTCAAACCGCTGCTCGCCAATCTGCTGGAGCAGCCGAACGCTTAAAAGATCATCATTAATAAATTCTTCAGGCGTCATTGTGGGCTGCAGAACATAGACATAGACGCCGCCAATCTCATCTTGCTGATAAAAGGTCTGCAGCATTTCAACGCCCTCTAAACTATTACGGGCCTCAGCAAATTGAGCAACTCCCAGATTCAAGCGATCCAGCATGATGCTGTGGGCCTGGCGCTTGGCCAGCATTGGTTCGAGGACCAGCTGACTTTGCAAAGCATAAAAAAGCCCCAGCGCGGTGGGACTTAGCAATGGTTGGTAAAAATCAATAAAAGTCGCTTGGTCAAACCGTACAAAGTCTGACGCAGCGGCCACGATAAAGCCGGTTTGCGGCGTCAAGCGCCCTTGCACTTCAGCCATAACGACTCCTCCTTAATCAGTCTTGATGCTTTTGATGATTCTGGTTGATCATGGCCTCCAGCTCATTCATAAATGCGTCGACGTCTTTAAACTGCCGATAGACGCTGGCAAAGCGAATGTAGGAGATCTCATCAACGTCTTTGAGCGCATTCATAACGTATTCGCCGATCACTTGACTGGAAATCTCATTTTCCCCACGTGAGCGGACGCGTCTTTCAACCTCATTAGCGATGCTGGTAAGTTTTTCCATGCTGACGGGACGTTTTTCAGCCGAGCGGACCAACCCGTTTAAGACTTTTTGGCGATTGAATTCCTGCCGCGTGCCATCTTTTTTGATTACCAACAGCGGCGTCTCCTCATAGCGCTCAAAAGTAGTAAAGCGAAAGCCACAGGTTGCACATTCGCGGCGGCGACGAATACAGGTACCATCTTCACTGGGACGACTGTCAACCACGCGTGATCCGTTATGATGGCAGTGTGGACATTGCATACCGAATTCCTCCTGTCAATAGGTTATGCATTTATCTTATCACACTTGCGATCATTTTTGCTGACTTACTCGTTCAACCAGTTTTGCCACTTGAAGCCGCGTTTGTGCAAGTGAACCGTTATTGTCGATCGTCACGTCGGCACGCCGCATTTTTTCCTCCAAAGGCATCTGAGCATTGATCCTTTTCAAAGCGGCGGCTTTACTGCAATGATCTCGTTTCATCAACCGCTCAAGCTGCGTTTTGCGATCAACGACTGCCAAAACGGTCAGATCACATTCCTGATCCATCCCGGTTTCAAACAGCAATGGCACATCTAAAACCACCACGGGCAGCCCTTGCTTTTTAAAGCCGGCCAGCTGTTGATCAATCGCAGCCATAATCAGAGGATGCTCGATTTGATCCAGATCGCTGAGGTTTTGGGGATCATCAAAGACCATGCTGCCCAGCGCTGCACGATCAAGCGTGCCATCAGGCTGAAGCACCTGGCTGCCAAAACGGCTTACGATCTGCGCTAGGCCAAGACTGCCAGGCATGACGACTTGACGGGCTGTCTGATCGGCATCAATTACCGGCCAACCGACTTCTTTAAAGATATTGCTGATGGTTGACTTGCCGCTTGCAATCCCGCCCGTCAGACCGATTACCTTAGTCATTTCTGATCACCTGCCCAAGCCTGACAACGCGGACAAAAAGTCGTGCCTCGCTGCGCTACCTTGATCTTAACCAGTTTATGACCGCACCGTTCGCATTTCTCGCCGCCGCGGCCATAAACTTCCAGTTGATTTTGAAAGGCGCCGGCTTCGCCAAAGGCATTCATAAATGTATGCACGGTCGTCCCCTTGTATTTAGTCGCTTTGGCAATTTCTTTGATGATGTTGTCATGCAGAATCTGAATCTGCTCGTCAGTCAGCGTATTAGCCGGCTGTTCGGGATTGATGCGGCTCTGCCAAAGAACCTCGTCGCAATAAATATTACCCAGCCCGGCAACGTGATCCTGATTTAGTAAAAACGGCTTGATTTTGCTGCGGCTCTTTTTCAAGATTCGTTTAAAATAGTCAACCTTAAAGTCTTTGGTGGTTGGTTCCGGTCCCATAGTCTTTAAGCCGCCGACCTGCATCTCTTCGCCGGTTTTAACCAAGCGCATGCGGCCAAACTTGCGTGTGTCGCGATAGCAGAGCTCTGTACCATCCGTAAAATGAAAAACTACATGCGTATGCTTGTCGATTGGACCATCATTGAGCTGGCGATAATAGCTGCCTTCCATCCGCAAATGCGAAACCATGGTCAGATTATTGGTAAAGCGAAACAGCAAATACTTGCCCCGCCGATCAATCCGTTCAATCGTCTGACCAATCAAGGCTTGCCGAAACTCCTCGATGTCGTTTTCAATCGTTTTCCCATAGTAAACGTCAATCCCTTGAATCTTACGGCCCGCGGCAATATTCATCAACCCTCGGCGTACGGTCTCTACTTCTGGCATCTCTGGCATTTGATCGTCCTCGTTTCTTTTAGAATCATTATCGATTATAGTTGATTTTCAGTTTTCAACCAATTTTTTGCTCAAAACGCATTCCAAAGCAAAAGCCGCGGCTAGCCTTGACTGCCACGGCCTAAAGCTTTATTTATTTTTTCAGATCGTACCAGGTGTCGCCATACTTACTTTCAACCTTTAGCGGTACGTCCAGCTTAAAGGCCGAATCCATGACCTGCGGCACCAGTTTTTCCAAAGTCGGAATCTCTGCAGCCGGCGCCTCAAAGACCAGTTCGTCATGAATCTGTAAAAGCATCCGTGCTTTAAGATCATGAGCCCGCAACATCTTGTCCATATCGATCATGGCAATCTTGATAATGTCGGCCGCGCTGCCTTGAATTGGCGTGTTCATCGCGGTTCGTTCGGCAAATGAGCGTTTGGCAAAATTTTTGGAATGGATATCATCCAAATAGCGCCGCCGATGCGTCAGCGTTTCGACATAGCCTTTTTCGTGAGCCGATTTGACGATCTCCGTGACGTATTTCTTGACGCCAGGAAATTCCTCAAAGTAGCTTTCGATAAATTCATGGGCCTGCTTGCGCGTAACGTGAATACTTTGTGAGAGGCCATAGTCGCTGATGCCGTAAACGATCCCAAAGTTGACCGCTTTGGCATGACGACGCATATCAGGCGTAACCTCTTCGCCCGGCAGCAGATGGAAAATACGTCGTGCCGTACTTTCGTGAATATCCTTGCCATCAATAAAATCCTGCTGCAGGTTCTTGTCGCCGGTAATATGAGCCAAGACCCGCAGCTCAATCTGTGAGTAGTCAGAAGAGAAAATCTTCCAGCCAGGCTTGCTTGGCACGAACGCCCGCCGGATCTGACGACCTTCTTCCAAGCGCACCGGAATATTCTGCAGGTTCGGATCAACTGAAGACAGGCGGCCGGTTGCCGTCAGCGTCTGCAGATAGCGGGTATGGATCTTTTGGTCGCTGCTGTGAATAACTTTCAGCAGTCCTTCGATATAAGTCGACTGCAGCTTGGCGATCTGCCGATACTCCAAGATATGACCAATAATCGGCGAATAACCCTGCAGCTTTTCTAAAACCGCAACAGCCGTGGAATACCCAGTACGCGTCTTTTTAATAACCGGCAGTTTCATCTTGTCAAACAGAATCTCGCCCAGCTGTTTGGTGGAGTTAATGTTAAACTCCGTACCTGCTTCTTGATAGATAACCTGCTCGATTTCGGCTAAGCGCTCCTTTAACCTGCTGCCCATCTCTTTAAGCGTCTGTGCGTTGACCTTGATACCAGCAATCTCCATTTTAGCCAAGACATAGGTTAAGGGCAGCTCGATGTCTTCATAAAGCGGCATCTGCTCATGTTCCTTAAGCTGGTCATAGACTGGGGCGCGCAACTCGTGAATAGCTCGGGCTTTTTGCGCTAAATGAGTAAAGAAGACCTGGTCGTCAGTTGGAATTGCCCGTTTGACACCCTTGCCATAAACCTCTTCATCGCTTTTGACGTCATAATAGTCATGGGCATGGGCCAGCTCGCCAAGATCATTGCTGTTATCGCTCGGATCAACCAGATAAGAAGCCAGCAGCAGATCAAACGCCACATAGTTCAGCTCGATTCCCAATCGGTGAAGACCGACGATCTGTGCTTTGGCATTAAAAACGTCTTTCGTATATTGATCGCTGGTTAAAATCTTTTTGACTGGCGCGGTCTGCAGCAGACTTTCGTCACGACTGACGAGCCATTTTTGACCATCCCCGATTACAAAGCCGGCAAACGTTGAAAGATGATAATTTTCATTCGGCATTTCCAGCTGGAAGGTTACGTGATGATCTAAATCTGCTAAAAGATCCAGATTATCAGCCGTCAGTTCAGTATATGCGATTTCTTTTGCATCCGTGGCTTCTTCAGTACTTGGCGCAACGTTCATCTTGCTTAGAAACGACTTAAAGTTCATTTCTTGATAAAACTTGATCAGTTCTTCAGTCTGCACGCCTTGATACTTCAAATCATCCAGACCGATCGTCAGTGGAGCGTCACGGCGTATCGTGGCCAGATCCTTACATTCACGGGCAATTTTTTCTTCATTGACCAGATTTTCTTTCCGCTTTGACTTGCGCATCTGATCGATATTTTCGTAAAGCCCATCCAGCGAGCCATATTCTTGAATCAGCTTCTGCGCGGTTTTTTCACCGATACCCGTGACCCCTGGATAATTGTCGGAACTGTCACCCATCAGCGCCTTCATGTCGATAAACTGAGTTGGCGTCACGCCAAATTTTTCTTGAAAATGAGCCGGCGTGTACATTTCGGTCTGCGTCACACCTTTAATCGTTACGGCAACCGTCGTGTTATCAGTTACCAGCTGTGTCAGATCCCGGTCGCCAGTTACGATCAGGGTCTCATCACCAGCCTGATCGCCGAGTCTGGCCAGGGTACCAATAATGTCGTCGGCTTCATAGTTGGCTAATTGATAGGTCTTGATCCCACAGGCATGCATCATCTCGTGCAGATACGGCAGCTGTTCAGTCAGCTCAGTTGGCGTTTTGGCCCGACCACCCTTGTAGTCAGCATACATTTCCGTCCGAAAAGTCTGCTTGCCAGCATCAAACGCTACCAGGGCCTTATCCGGCTGATAGTTGGTCAGCACGTGATCCAGCATCAGCTTAAAGCCATAGATTGCCGCGGTATGAAGACCGTTTTGGTTGGTAAATTTGTCGATTTGATTATGCATTGCAAAAAAAGCCCGAAATGCAATGCTATTGCCATCAATCAACAACATTTTTTCTGCCATTTAAACTACCTCGTTCTTTTATTTTCTTTCTTGATTGTAACAGACTTTCACCACCCCTGGCATTTTTAGGAACCATATCTGTTTCAATAAAAAATAAAGCTCCGCACCATTTAAGGATGCAGAGCCAATCTAAATTTTTATTCAATTAGCTAATCGCGACGATCACCGCTCATGCCAAAAATCTGCAGCAGCTGAATAAACAGGTTGATAAAGTCAAGGTACAGCTGCAAGGCCCCCATGATTGCCAGACCAGTAACTGAAACCTGGTCTTGGTAATTAAGGTAGATGTTTTTCATCTTTTGTGCATCATAAGCCGTCAAAATTACGAAGATGATTACGGCAATGTAGGAAAAGATGTAGGTAATGGCTGGGCTGTGTAAGAACATGTTGATCAAAGAAGCCAGAATCAAAGCAATCAAGGCCGCCGTAGCATGAGCCCCAAAGCGATCCAGCGAGCGTTTGGTAACCGTCCCATACAGTGCCATTACTACAAAGATCGTTGCCGACGAAACAAAGGCTGCCGTAATATCAGCGCCAGTATAGAAACCAGCTAGCAGGGCAAACTCGACTCCATACATAATCGACAGGACCATCAGCATGATAAAGCTGCCAGTTGGATTGCGCGTGGCACTAGCACTGATTCCCATTGACAGGGCAATTGGCAGCAGCAACAGCAGCCACATCATCCCCGTGTGCTGAGAAAAGTAGCCAAACACGGCGGTTCTAAAAGTCGTCATTACCAAAAACGAACTGATGGCCGAGACAAACACTGACAGGCCGACAAAGCCGTACATCTTGGTCAAAAAGCCATTTAAGCCGGCTGCATTGACGACGCGTCTTCTTTGCTCGGGCTCTGGTGTAGAGTTGAACATAAACTCCCCTTCTTTCGATTGAATTAAACAGTCAAACTAATTTGACCAATATTGTCTTTTATATAAAAAATGGTAGCAAATGCCACCATTTTCGACAAGTGATTTAATCATTTGCTAACAAACTCTTATACTTGTCCTCGTATTTTTCAATGTCGCCGGCTCCCATGAAGACAACAACGGCATCATGGTACGCTAAAAGCTTGTCCATGGAGTCCATGTCAATGCCCTCGCTTTGTGGAATCAAGTCTTCCAGGTCCTGGCTGGAGACATGACCGGCATTTTCACGAATCGAGCCAAAGATTGGCGTGACAAACGTCTTGTCAGCGGCGCTCAAAGACTGACCAAATTCTTTAAGGTAGGCCTGCAGGCGACTGTAGGTATGCGGCTGGAAAACGGCCAGTACTTGTTTATCAGGATATTTTTGCCGTGCTGCATCAATCGTCGCCTTGATTTCGCTTGGATGATGAGCATAGTCATCAATCAGCGTCATATCGCCAACCCGACTTTCGGCAAACCGCCGCTTAACGCCGGAAAAACTGGCCAGACCTTTAGCAATGTCAGTCAGGTCAACTTTTTCCATGTAGGCTACCGCAATTACGGCCAGACTGTTCAAGACGCTGTGCTCACCATACAGATGAATTTCAAACTCGCCCAGCTTTTCATCCTTAAACCAGGCTTCAAAAGTGGATCCCTGCGGCGTCCGTTGAATATTAACCGCGCGGAAGTCATCTTTTTCACTGGTTCCGTAGTAATAGATTGGCACATCCAGCTGCAGCTTGCGCAGATTTTCATCATCACCCCAGGCAAAGACGGCTTTTTTGACCTGCTTGCCATACGTTTCAAACGAATCGCGCACGTCATCAATATCCTTAAAGAAATCGGGATGATCAAAGTCAATATTGGTCATGATGGCATAGTCTGGATGATAGGCCAAGAAGTGATCCCGGTATTCGTCAGCTTCAAAGACAAAGAACCGCGAGTCAGGCGTGCCAACCCCTTCACCGTCTCCGATCAGATAGGTCGTTGGCGCAACTGAGCTTAACACATGGGAAAGCAGCGCCGTTGTACTGGTCTTGCCATGGGCTCCGGCAACGCCAATGCTGGTATACTGCTCAACTAATTCTTCAACCGTGGCGGGATAGCTTTGAACCTTGTCGCCCAGTTCCTTGGCCCGCACGATTTCAGGCTGGTCATCGCTAAAGGCGTTTCCTTGCACGATCGTCATCCCTGGCTTGATGTTGGCTGGATCAAAATCGTGAATCTGAATGCCGGCTTGTTCCAATGGTGCCTGCGTAAAGGTTTCTTTTTCAATATCTGATCCTTCAACATGGCAGCCGCGATCATGCAGCACCCGTGCCAAAGCAGCCATCCCGGTTCCCTTGATGCCCACAAAATAATAATTCTTTTCCATAATGCCGTTTTTCCTTTCCTTGCCGCCAACTAGGCAAACAGCTGATTGCCGCGCGCAAAGTCAAAAGCATCGCCAGCTTGACCAAAATCATCAGGCAGAATCAAGCAGCCAGGCTTTTGCGGAGCATTTTTCAAGTTCAGTTCACGAGCTGCACAGATCATCCCATTACTTGGCACGCCAACCAATGCACCTGGCCAGATAATCTGACCGCTTGGCATCATGGCGCCAACCTTGGCAACAACAACCTTAACGTGTTCGGCAATGTTAGGCGAGCCGCAGACAATCTGAACCTTCTGATCGCCCAAGTCAACTTGCGTAATGTGCAGATGATCCGATTTTGGATGCTTGGTCATGGATTCAACATAGCCGATAACAAACTTTGGCGTTTCATCAGCCGTTAATTTTTCATCAAAACCAGCTGCTTGAATCTTTTCATTCAGCTTTTCGACCTGATCCTCGCTCAAAAAGACCTGACCGTTTTGCTCCTTGAGTTCTGGCAATACCTCACTGGCTTTCAGAAAATTATAGCCCAGCAGACTGCCATCCTGAGCACTGACGATCTGAACTACGCCTTGATTTTGCTTGACGTTTTGATCAGCGGCCTGACCAGTTACGACTACCAAAACATCACCCATCTCATTTGGGTTATAGCTTGAAATTAACATCAAAAATCCTTCCCTTGGCATCGCTTTGCAACGGTGCTAAAAATTCTTTTTCGCTTCGTCAAAAACTTTTGACAACCAGACTAAATTGTACCACACAACCCGTGCTCATGGCCCCAGTCCATCAAAAAATGGCGACTTGCCGGCCGCCATTTTTGCTTATTTTAAATTACTCAAGAAATCCTCGACCTGCTGCTTGGTCTTGCGGTCCTTGTTGACGAACCGGCCAATTTCTTGACCATCACGGTAGGCAATAAAGCTTGGAATGCCCATGACGTTTAGTTCGGTTGCCAAATCCAGATTTTCATCGCGATCAACGGCATAAAACTTAAAATCGGCAAAATCCTTTTCGACTTCTGGCATGGCAGGCTTGATAAACTGGCAGTCAGGGCACCAGTCAGCAGTAAACATCAAGACGACCTGCCCTTTCAAATATTCCTGCAGCTGTTCAGCATTAACTTTAGGCAAAGCTTCCATCAAAGAACACCATCCTTTTACTTATTTTATGTAAGTATAGTCTACTACAAGTTGAAAGACAATGCATAACGATCTGCCTTTGTGTTAAAATTGTTACATCCAATCTACTTTGGGTCAAAATATGGCATAGGCTAAACGAAAGAAGCGATTGAAATGAATGATTCAAATGGTTCACTTAGCCCATGGATGATCCCGCTTACCTTAGGTGCTTCCGGTATTGCGGGCTTCTTTGCCGGCAAGCTGGTGGGCAACCGACGGCGTTCCGCAAACACGATCTTAAAAATGATTACCAATGATTTTAAACGTGAAGGCACGGTTGAGGGCAGCTGGATTGATCATCAGCCGATTCCTTATCGTCAGTTTGCCGTGCGGACTTTGGTATATCGCGGTGGCATCCGGCGCTTTGAAGACGATCAGCTGGTCAGCTACGAATTCTTGGCAGATGCCAGTACTGGTACGCTGCTGAAACTAAAGCGCATTGACAATTAAGCAACACAAAAGGCTGTTGGATTTCTCCAACAGCCTTTTTTTGCACCATCTATCTGAACATGATGCATGGCCGATTGTCATTCATAACTGCCGATTATGATTTAATTGGAATCTTTTGATGTAATTGCACTATAAACTGCGGTCAAAGCAATCAATTTTTACTGAGATTGGAAACATCAATGGCGGAGTGGATGGGCATCGCATTGATGATCTAGATTTATCATTTGGCACGACAACCACTTAATCAGCCAAGCTGCACACTATCTTGACCAAGCAATGATTTGTCGTATTGAAGCTTAACATTATTTAATGCGTTTATCGCTATTAATGGAGTCAGCATCTGCATCAGCGGTTGAATGGGGTCCCGCCGAAAACATCGTGCACTAAGCGATTTTTCGTGATGCAGCATACTTGATCTGACAAATTATCAACTATTTATCTTTGCTTTTCTAATGTACCCGGACATAATCAGCAGTCATCTTCGGGTTCCCCCCTGAATGACAATTAAAGTATAGCGGTTAAAAACGTTTTGCTCCTATCAAAATCTAACCCTCTTGAGCATGCAAAATTGATAGTTTCTCCGTAAGGTTTTCTGCATAAGCAGTCGTGCGCAGGCGATATAGGCTGGTCCGCAAGCGTTCGATTCCTAAAAAAGGACTATCCAAGGTAATTAAAAAACGCTGGTTGTTTGAATTGGTATCAGCCAAAAGCTCCCAAAATTCATGGTCAGCTAAAATCATGCTTTGCGGTACTTGATTGATCTGCTTAAGTTGCTCGGCGCTAAAATAACTGCAGCTGCTGATTTGAAGGCGATTGCCAAATTCTTGACGCACCATTTGAGCCACTACTTCATAATCAGCCCGCGACTTGGTAAAGATATATAACGGCGTGGCAGGAAGCTGTTCTTCAATCAGTGGCAGCAACTGTCGCGAAAAATACTTGACCTGATTATCATCAACCAGATCTGACCAATGATTTTGCCGGCACCACCTCATAACGATCATTTTCACCAGCTGGTCGGTCAATCTCTGCGACTTGTTTTCCGTTTGATAGTCCAGCTGGCGTTCAATTACCAGATTCTGCAGACCGCCCATAAAGTGCAGGCCAAATCCATTAACCGTTTCTTTAAAGGCTGCCGTTTTGATCAGCGGCTCTCCCCATAACGCGGCAAAAGCATCCGTCAGCTGTCGAATCTCCGGAAGCTGCTGCAGGATCTCGCGAAACGTTGCTCGCTGCAGGCTCCAGGCATCATCACGAAACAGCTCGTTGGCAACCGTTAGATAGACCAGGTATAAATAGTCATGATCAAGCGGCGTCAGTTCAAATGACAATTGCGGCTGCAGATATTCATCAACCATGCGTTCCAATTGCTGATGCGCCTTTTCTCGACAGACCGCCCGCCAGAAATTATCGGTTGGCAATTCCAAAGACTGGTCATGCCGCAGCCAGGTCAAAGCAATTAGATGATCAAACATGGCAAATGCTTGCGGCATCTTGTCCAGCAGCGGTTTTACGCCGGGGTTGGCTGCAATGACGAATTTTTTTACGATCTGCTGACTGGCTGAACCGAAATCTACGCAGTCAATACCATAATGACAGCTTAATGCCGCAATCAAGTAGCGCTTGCGATATTCTTGACCGCAGATCTGACCGCGTCGAATCGTCAGGCCAACCGTCTGCAAGAAATTTTTGCATTGCCGCTGCAGCCGGTAAAAAGTCGGCTCAGAAAAGTAGTGCTCCTGACAAAACGTCGTCACCGAGCGTCCCCGGTGATTGAGCAGATAGGCCATCACCTGCAGTACCTCAGACTTTTGGTAGAGCTGTTTTTTTAGCTCAAACAGCTGACCCGGACTGGTTAAAGAAAGCGAGACAACCGCATCATTGATCTGAATGCATGCTTTCGGCTGCAGTTCTTGATTTAAGGTATTCAGTTCCTTTCTAAGCCGGGGCTCGGGAATTCTGGTCAGCTCTGCCAGACGATGCAGCGTTAGCCCTGAACGATCAAACAGCAAGGTCAGCAGATGAACGCTCACCACAACATCATCTTCCAAAAAACGTTCCAGCATCAGTTGGCACCTTTTTCACGCAGTTTCTTAACCAAGCCGGTAGCACTGCCCTGATCAATTACCAAAACGTTGGCATAGCCCGCTTTCAGTGCTCCCGCAGCGGCCTGCGTCTTAGCTGGATTGGCAATTACCATCACACGCTGCGGAATTTTTTTCAGCTGTTCCAGGTCAATACCGATCGTCCGCTGATTGATCTGTGGTGCTACAATGCTGCCATTTTGATCGATAAAACGCGAAAAAACGTCACCAACCGCATGCTGCTGCAGATACTCCTGCTCAGCTTGACTGAAGTACCCTAAATGAAACAGCAGTGCCGAATCTCGTACCGTTCCGACCGTAAAGACCGCGATATCGGCTTGTCGACCAAGATCCATGATGTATTTGATATGCGTATCCTGCTCAACCAGCTCTTTAGTTTCTTGGTGATCAAAAATAACTGGCAGCGGCAGATACTGTGGCAGCGTGTGAAAAGCACTGGCAAAAGCATTGACGCTTTCAAAGGCATAGTTTTTCTGCTTGGTATTGGCAACGCTGCCCTTTAACTGAACCACCGTGACCCCATGCACGTCTTCAGGCGATAGATGCTGGGCAATGGCATGGATCGTTTTTCCCCAGGCCAGCCCAATTGTGTCATCATCCTTAACGATTGTCTCGATGTATTCGGCAGCAGCCGCGCCAACCAGCTCCAACAGCTCGCCACTGGCCGTCATCTCTGAAGGTACAACAATGACTTGGTCTAAATGATAATAGTCCTTTAGCTCCGCGGCCAGCTGCTGAGTCGAAACCAACGGATTGCTGATCTTAATCTGGACAATCCCGCTTTCCCGTGCGTATTGCAGCAATCTTGATACCGTGGGCCGTGAAAGATTCAACTCGGCTGCGATTCTACTCTGCCGCCAGTCATTTTGATAATAGAGCTGCGCGACTTTAACGCTTAAAGCCCGCTTATCAGTTTCATCAATCATTATTCCCATCCACTTTCTGATTTTGTGCTGTTTATATCAATTCTACTAAAGAAAAGACGGCCCGTCAGTAACGGACCGTCTTTTTTAGTAATCGATCATATATCAATCAGCTTGGGCAATCGCCGTTTCCAGACTGATTTTGATCATGTCGTTAAAGGTCTTTTCACGTTCAGCGGCCGTTGTTTTTTCTTGACTGCCAAACAGCAGATCACTGACCGTCAAAACCGAGAGCGCTCTAAAATGCAGTTTGGCTGCCAGCAGATACAGTCCTGCTGATTCCATTTCTGTACCGATCACGCCATAATCAGCCAGCTTCTTCATATCAATATCATCATTGTAGAAACGGTCGGCAGCAAAGATATCGCCAACCTTAGGCTCAATCCCCATGTTCTTAGCCACGTGATAAGCCGTGTCAAGCAGCTTAAAATCAGCTAACGGGGCAAAGTGAACGCCAGCTGCAAACGAGTTGGCAACGACTGCCGAATCAGTTGAAGATCCCGAAGCCAGGCAGACATCACGCAGCTTGACGCCGGGAGCCATCCCACCACAGGATCCGACCCGGATAATCGTCTTGACGCCATAAAAACGTACCAGTTCATTGATATAGATCGACATGGAAGGAATTCCCATCCCCGATCCTTGAACCGAGATGCGATGGCCCTTGTATTCACCTGTGTAGCCAAACGCGTTGCGCACGCTGTTGACCTGTTTAACGTTGGTCAGGAAATTTTCGGCAATATATTTAGCCCGCAGCGGATCCCCTGGCAGCAGAACCGTTTCAGCATAATCACCGTTTTGTGCTTCAATATGTGGCGTACTCATTGGAATTCCTCCTCGTATTTTATAAATAATTCCTATTCGATCGTCTCGTGAATCAAAGTTGGCTGCTGAGCTGACTCTTTAATCGCAACGGCTTGATCCAGCAGTTCTTTGACGTCATCAATATCTTCACGGTTGCTCCAGATCGTCATGATTGATTCGCCTTTTTGAACCGAATCGCCAATCTTTTTATGCAGCTCAATCCCAACCGCATAGTCCAGCTGATCATCGGCTTTTTGACGACCGCCGCCCATCAGCATGCTGGCCATTCCAATCTCATCTGCGGTCAGCTTGGCAATTACGCCGCCTTTTTGAGCAGGATATTCAATTTGATACTTGGCATGCGGCATCAGCGAGTAGTCATCAACCACGTTTGGATCACCATGCTGAGCCTTGATCATTGCCTTAAAGCGAGCCAGTGCCGAACCATCAGCAATCGTCTGTTCCAATTTGGCGCGGGCTTCTGCCAGACTGGCCGCCTGTTGTCCCATCACGACCATCCGGCTACCCAGTTCCAAGACCAGCTCCAGCAGATCTTTTGGTCCTTTGCCCTTTAAAAGATCCAGCGTCTCTTCAATTTCCAGCGTGTTGCCGATTTTGGATCCTAAAGGCTGATTCATATCTGAGATCACGGCTTCACACTTCAATCCAGCCTGCTTGCCGATTGCTACCAATGCTTTAGCCAGTTTCACGGCGGAGTCCTCAGTCTTCATAAAGGCCCCGGCACCGGTCTTAACGTCAATTACCAAAGCATCGGTTCCGGAAGCCAGTTTTTTGCTCATAATTGAACTGGCAATCAATGGAATGGAATCAACCGTATCGGTAACGTCACGCAGAGCATAGATCTTTTTATCAGCTGGCGCGACGTCACGCGTTGCCCCAACGATTGCCAATTTTTCTTCAGCAACCTGCTTGATGAAATCCTGCTCGCTTAATTCAACTTGAAAACCTGGAATAGCCTCCAGCTTGTCTAATGTTCCACCTGTATGGCCAAGTCCGCGACCTGAGATCATTGGTACCGGAATTCCCAGTGCGGCGACCATCGCAGCTAGTGGCAAACTGGTTTTATCGCCCACGCCGCCAGTTGAATGCTTGTCAACTTTAATCCCAGGAATCTTAGACAAATCAAGCCGCTCACCAGAATGCATCATTTTCATTGTCAGCTGCGTCTGTTCACAATCCGTCATCCCCTGAAAATAGATCGCCATCAGCAAAGCACTGATTTGATAGTCAGGCAGCGAGCCGTCGACCACGCCATCAACAAAGAATTGCAGCTGCTCATCGCTTAAGACGCCGCCATTACGTTTTTGGTCAATTACATCCACCATTCGCATGATGAATCCCCCTTTTAATTAACTAGTTTTCAATTGCCGCCAAAAAACTCGTGCCAACTTGATTGCCGGCAACACCAAAGTTTTCCATGATCGTTGCCCCCAAATCAGCAAACGTCCCACGCGTTCCCAACGACTGACCAGGATGTTTCATTGACGGCGAGTAAGCTAGCAGCGGCGTCACTTCTCTGGTATGGTCCGTACCGCGGAAGCAAGGATCATTGCCATGGTCAGCCGTGATCAAAAGCAGATCGTCTTCCCGCATGTTTTCAAGCACCGTTCCCAAGCGTTGGTCGAAGTCCATCAAAGCCTTGCCAAAACCTTCTGGATTGCGCCGGTGACCATACATAGCATCAAAATCGACTAAATTAACAAAGCAGAAGCCATGAAAATCTTCTTTCATTACATGGTCAACATGGTCCATGCCATCCATATTGCTTTCATTGTGATAGCCTTCCGTAATGCCATGACCAGAGAAAATGTCATTGATCTTACCGATTCCAATGACGTCCAGACCAGCTGCCTTCAAATGATCCAGATCAGTCTCACCAGTTGGCTCTAGGCTGAAGTCATGCCGGTTAGCCGTTCTGACAAAATGATCCTTGTCTGGGCCAACGTATGGTCGTGCAATAATCCGGCCAACCGTGTATTCAGGACCATTGACCAGTGTCCGCGCATAACGGCAGATGCGGTAGAGTTCTTCAACCGGAATCACGTCTTCATGCGCCGCAATCTGCAGCACTGAGTCGCCCGAAGTGTAGACGATCAAATCACCGGTTTTCATCTGCTGTTCGCCATAGTCATGAATAACCTCCGTCCCAGAATACGGCTTATTGACGATCACCTTGCGACCAGAAAAAGCTTCCAGTTTTTGAATGATGCTGTCAGGAAAACCGTTTGGGAACGTTGACAACGGCTTTTTAACCGGCAGCTCCATCATTTCCCAGTGACCATCCATACTGTCCTTACCGGCCGAAATCTCAGCCATCTTGCCAAAGCAGCCCATTGCTGGATCAGCTGTCGGCACGCCTTGAATCGGATCAGCCGGGCGAATGTTGCTCAGTCCCAGTTTGGCTAAGTTAGGCAATGCCAGCTTGCCTTGATACCATTTGCCAATGTGGCCTAAGGTATCGGCACCATCATCACCAAACTTCAATGCATCAGGTGCCTCGCCAATCCCTACAGAATCCAAAACAATGCCAAATACTCGTTGATACGTCATAATCTTTCCTCCCCTGAATCGATCTTAAGCGACGTTTCAAACCAATTTTATTGCCGAGCAGCTTCTTCCAAGATCTGGACTGAAGCCGAAACACCCAGCCGGTTGGCTCCTGCTTCGATCATTGCATAGGCTTCATCCAGATGGTGAATACCACCAGAAGCCTTGATCTTAAAGTCGGGGCCAACTGCCTTGCGCATCAATGCCACATCTTCAGCTTTGGCACCGCCAGTTGAAAAGCCAGTTGAAGTCTTAACAAAATCAGCTCCACCAGCCACCGTCAGCTTAGAGGCAATCGTTTTTTCCTCATCAGTCAACAGGCAGGTTTCAATGATTACCTTCAAAAGCTTGTGGTGAGCGTGGACAGCTTGGGCAATCTCGCGAATATCCTGCTCAACGATTTCTTGGTGACCAGATTTCAACTCGCCAATGTTGATGACCATATCAATCTCATCAGCACCATTTTCGATGGCATCAACTGCTTCGGCAACCTTGATCTTAGTCGTGGAAGCCCCCAGCGGAAAACCAATAACCGTGCAGGTGTTGACATCCGTATCCTTCAAGCGATCAGCAGTGTGCTTGACCCAATATGGATTGATGCAGACTGAAGCCGTGTTGTATTTGATAGCTTCGTCAACGCATTGGTCGATCATTGCTTGAGTGGCGTTTGGCTTGAGCATCGTGTGGTCCATGTATTTGGCTAGTTGTGCTACTGTAAGTTTCATTTTTGTAACCCCTTTCATTAGTGAACGCTTTTACTATACCACGTTTTGAAATAAATTCCATACTTTTATAGAAATTATTTTCCAAAATTGCATGGACAATTTTTAAAAGCAATTAAAAACGGCTCTGCCATGGGAGTTATCCCGTGACAAAGCCGCTTAAAATACAATCTTCTTTGATTGGCATCCAACGCTTTCTGCAGTTGATAAAAATTCAGCTGCATTCACTATGCAAAAAGTCCTGCATAATAACATATGATAAAACCGTCATTACCTGCTTTTTCTCAAACGATTGGTGTCGCTAAAAAATAACAGTTTGGCTGTCAACTGTTTCAACGATTTTGAATCTGCCAGTCAGCACCGCAAAATTATCAAGCAAAAGCAAGCCGAATTATTGATTTAGCCTATTATTATCGTCTTTGACGGCCGCTTGATATTTTTTAGGATTGCTATGATCAATAAAAAAAATCTGGCAGTGATTCATCATCACCGTCAGATTGTACCGCCCGATATTTAAGCAAAGTGAGCCTTCAGTTTGTAGATTGGCTGCCCTTTTGCCGCAAATTTTTGTTCATATTCCGTTTCAACGTTATTTTCATTTTCATCACTATGATGCAGATCCAGCCAGACACCATCATACTGCATGCCATAATTATTCATGCTGACCAGTGAAAACTCAAAAAAGCCCATGTTGTCAGTCTTTAACTCAATCGTTCCCTTTGGCACCAAAACCTTTTCATAGTTTGCCAAAAAGGTCTTGTAGGTTAATCGACGCTTGGCATGTCGCGATTTAGGCCAAGGATCGGAAAAGTTCAAAAACAGCCGATCGATCTCACCGTCCGCAAAAAACTCATCCAAACCCGCTCCATTGGCACAGATAAACTGCAGGTTTGGCAGTTCTTCATCTTCCAGCGACTTTTTCAAGGCAATCCCAGCCACGGTGGAAACCACGTCTAAACCGATAAAATTAACTTCCGGATGCGCCTTGGCCATGCCGATTGCAAACTGCCCCTTGCCCATGCCGACTTCAAGCCAGATTGGCTGCTCTTTGGCAAAACGGCTCTGCCACTTGCCTTTAAATTGAGCCGGATCAGTGGTGATTTTTTCAGGATGGGCCTCAATCAGTGGTTCTGCCCATTTTTTGTGTTTTACTCGCATTGGTTATCCTCACTTTTGCATTTTCTTTTTGAAATAAAATTTAATCAGCCAGTACAGCTCCAGACCGCCTAGAATCAGACAGCTCAATAGACTCATCCAGTCAAATTCAGTACCAAGACTGGCCAAGATCAGCAGCAGACCCAAGCTGATCATGACTTTTTTTAAAAGCGCCTGGAAATCAGTCAGCTGCGTTGTTTGCTCAATCGGGTAGAGATGGGTAAAGACATTGTTTTGGTAATGCTGTGCAAATGGCATCAGCTGCATGGCAATCAAATAAATAAACAGCAGTGCCAGTAAGCAGCGCAGCCAGCCCAATGGCACGAAGAATACGATCAGCATCCCGACGATCGTCAATCTGCCTACCAGGCTGCTGGTTTCCGTATCCCGCAAAAAGCCGCGTGCGTATAGGTAAGACCAGGCATGATCAGGAATCGTCAGCCAGTGAATCAAGCCATTGGCCCAAGTTCGCCGCTTGATCCCACCTTTAACGCTAGGCACGTCTGTAAACAGATTAAAGAAACGATAGACGTCATACATCCGCTTTTGCTCGGCATCAACGGCCGCTCGCCAGTCCAGATCCTGCTTTTGCAACCCAATCTTAATGACCAGATAGATCAGCACCGCGCTCCCGCAGCCCCAAACCGGCGCAATCAGCCAGCTGAGCATACCAATTAAAAGCGGTGCGATCCATTGTCCCAGCCGTAATTGCTTGGCATGCCGCGACCATTGCAGACTCAACTGGGCTTTGGCCAATTCCATCCAGGAAAGCTTAGCAACAAAGCCTGCCAAGAGCAATTCCAAAATGGTTAGCGCGGTCAGTCTGATGTCAATCAGAGCTAAGGGCAGCGCGATAATCAAAAGCCCCAGCGACATCAGCTCGCCCAATATTAGACTGTATAAAAACGCCTGGTTGAGGTATTTCTTGATGCCATCAGACTGCGGCAGCAAAAATACGGGATCGGCTGGTTTCAGCAAAGTAGCAAAGCGGCCGACCTGCATTGCCAAGACGAACCATAAAATCAAAAGCCAGCGAATCCACCATATGCCAGGGCTGAGCGTCTTGAGCCATTGCGCATAGGTATAGGCCAGTGCGCCAATCATAAAGAACAGCGCAATCGTGAATTGGTCATTAAATACCAGCCGCCAATACTTCATCAGCCGCAGCAGATGGGCTTGCCGCCGTTTCTTAAAAAGACTATTCATCGCTCTCATCCCTTGCCAAGCGCAGATAAATGTCATCCAGCGTTTCTCCGGCGCCAGCGGCTTTTTGCTGCAGTTCCTTTAGCGTACCATGCGCCTTTACCTGACCATGTGCCAGCAGAATAAAGCGATCACAGTAGCGCTGCGCCGTGTCCAAAACGTGCGTCGACATCAAGATACCTGCTCCCTGTGCCTTTTTTTCCTCAATCAGATTCAACAGATCATGAACTGCCAGTGGATCCAGGCCATAAAACGGCTCATCGACAATGAACAGCTTGGCGTCCGTCATAAAAGCACTGACGATCATGACTTTTTGCTTCATCCCCTTGGAAAAGTTGGCCGGAAACCAGTCTAGCTTATTGTCCAAGCGAAAGATTTTCAGCAGCTGATGGGCTTTTTGCCAAGTCAGATCTCGATCCAGGCCATATGCCAGCATCGTCAGTTCCAAATGCTCTTTTAGCGTCAGCTCATCATACAGGATCGGCGTTTCCGGCACATAGGCGATTTGACGCTTATAAGCCGCGGCGTTTTCCTGCAGATTTTGACCATTTAAAATAATTGATCCTGAAAACGGCCGCAGCAAGCCGATAACATGATTGATCGTCGTTGACTTGCCGGCCCCGTTTAAACCGATCAGGCCGACCAGTTCGCCTGGCTGCACGTTAAAAGAAACGTCTTTTAAAACCGGCAGCTGAGAATAGCCACCCGTTAAATGTTCAACTTCCAGCGCCATTGTCATCCCTTCTTTGTCTTTCTTGCTTGCCTAACCGAGTAATTATACCATACTGATTATAATCGACTAAGGGTGCAGTTTTTGGAAAATTCGTTTATACTTAAAAAAAATTGAAAAGAGGTATTCTCAGAATGGAAGATTGTATTTTTTGCAAGATTATCAATGGTGAGATTCCTAGCTACACGGTCTACGAAGATGATGTCGTCAAAGCCTTTTTGGACATTTCGCAAAACACGCCTGGCCACACGCTGGTTGTACCAAAAAAGCACGTTCAAGACATCTTTGAATATGACTCCGACTTGGCAGCTGCCGTATTTAGCCGGCTGCCAAAGATTGCCCGGGCCATTCGCGACTCCAACCCTGACATCAAGGGCATGAATATTTTAAACAACAATGGCGCCGTAGCCTACCAGTCTGTTTTCCATTCCCACATTCACCTGATTCCGCGCTACAGCGACCAAGATGATTTTGGCATTACGTTTTCGGACAACTCGGGCCAATATGATGAGCAGAAGTATCAAGCTGTTCAACAGGCGATTATCGATCAATTCGGTGACTAGTCATGTTCGACGACTTCAAAAACGCTGGTCGCGATACTTTAAGCGCCGCTAAGAATCTACAGACGCAGCTGGTTAAGCTTAATCAGAGCGTAATCAAGCTGAATCAGGCAATGGATGGCGTCAGTGAGTTTACCCGCGCTGCCCAGCATGCCATTGATCTTTGGCAGTTTAAAAATGAGCCGCGACTGATCAAGATCCAAAAACTGTTGTCAAAATATCAAGCATAGCCAAAATGGGACCCCCTGCCTTTAGACAAGGAGTCCCATTTTAATTTTTCCAATGCTGCCAAAAAAGGATTGCATATCAGATGCAATCCTTTTTGATTAATTGCTGGAGCTGGAAGCCGAGCTAGTTGAACTGGAGCTGGTCGTCAAGTATTCATCCAAGATGTTCTTCAAGTCGCTGTCCTTGATTGAAACATTGCCCTTCTTCAGAACCTTGGAGACAACGTTTTGCAGGAAAGTCGAATCATTCATGTTTTCTTCGACGATCTGCTGCTTCAATTGAGCGATGTGGTTGCTCTTCTTACCCTTGGCTGGGTGCTTGATCATGTAGATGACTTGGTAGCCGCTGTCGGTTTTGACCGGCGTCGTCGTGTATTCGCCAGTCTTAAGCTTAAAGGCTGCCTTCTTGTAAGCTGAGTCAAGCGAGGTATCAGTGTTGTCAAAGGCTGCTACCTTACCACCATTGCTCTTGTTTGAAGTATCCGTTGACTTTTCCTTGGCCAGTTTCTTGAATGTCTTGTACTTGTCGCCGGAAGTGTTGTTCAGCTCGTCAATGATTGCCTGAGCATCAGACTTTGAGCCAACCAGGATCTCTGCTGTCTGAACCTTTGGCTGGTACTTCTTCCATTGCTTATTCAAAGCCTTGTTGGAGAAGTTGGAGTAGTGGCGAACGGCCGCTTGCAAAAGCAGATTGGAGCGAATCTGCTGCTTAAGCGTCTTGGTAGTCAGGCCATTTTGCTGCAGAACGGTTGAGAATGATGAACCGTATTGCTTCTTGTAGGCATTGTATTCACTGTTGACCTTGCTCTTGGAGACTTGCGAGCCATACTGCTTTTCCAGTACCTTATCCAAGATCATCTGCTGCAGCACCTGCTTACCAGCAGAAGTCTGCTTCATGCTGCTGTAGTATTCGCTTTCGGTAATCTTGCCACCGCTAGTCGTTGCAACAGCCTTATTGCCACAGGCAGCCAATGGCAGCATTAAAGAAATTCCGGCTAAAATTGCCAAAGCTTTTTTCTTTGCGTTCACTAAATTACACATCCTTTAGTTTATTAAGAATTTACTCGTGATAAATTTACCAATCTAATATAACACAACCGATCCCAGATTAAACCCGGCTTAGACAATGTTTAGCTTTTCTTCAAAGTTTCTTCATTGGTCGGTCGATAAAAGCGGCGATTATCCAAGCTGAACAAACGATCCGTATACTCGCCAGGCGCGGTTTGCCTCAAAGCCGTCTGAATCGTCATGATTGAGGCATCCAATTCATCTAGCTGATGCAGAATCTCGGCTTCCAAAAGCTGGGGCCGCGCCGGTGAGCCATATTCCAGCAAACCATGGTGAGAAAGAATCATATGCCGCAGCAGAATTACCTTGGGTGCCTCGGGATCAAGGTCCAGCTCGTCACAGGCCTGCACGATCTCGCCGTCCAGAAGCGAGATATGACCAATCAGGTTCCCCATCACGGTATATTGGGTCGCGATCGGTCCGCTCAGTTCAATGGTCTTGCCCAGATCATGCAGCATTGCCCCAGTATAAAGCAAGGCCGCATTGATTCCTGAATACTGAGCCGCAACCGAGCGTGCCAGCCGCAGAATCGACAGCGTGTGAAAGGCCAGACCGCCTACAAAAGCATGATGATTGCTCTTGGCTGCTGGATAAGAGAATAGTTTGTCGCCGTGCTTGCTAAACAGATGCCCGGCAATCTTTTTCCAAACCGGTTCATCGATCAGATCAAAAAACTCGCGAAAACCTGCTTTTAATTGGGCCGTCGTTTCTGGAGCCCGCGGAACGAACAACAGCGGATCATGCGGCTCATCGTCACCAGCCAAACGAATCGTTTCAATCTTGATCTGGGGCCGGTCGCGATACGTTTCGCGCTGTCCTTTAACGCTGACGACTTTGCCAGCCTGCAGTTCGGCAATGTCTTTTGGTGCCGCATCCCAGCGCATTCCGCTAATCTCACCGGAAGCATCAGCCAAAGTCAGTGCCAGGTAAGGCTTGCCGGCACTGGTAGTCTTAGCCGCTGCTTCTTTAATCAGGGCAAAAAGCTGCATTTCCTCGCCATCTTGGTATTGAGCAATCAATTTGGCCATTTTTTCACCGCCTTTAAAAAACGGAACCGCAAGCTACGATTCCGTTTTAAAAACTATTTTTCCGCGCCGCCGTTTTGTTCCGGCATAGCTTCGCGATACAGTTCCGCAATTGGTGCCGTAATCGTCTTGCTGATCTGTTGAATCATGTCGTCAAGCTGGCGTTCTTTAACCATCAGATTTTTAATGGCGTCTTTTTGACCAACTTCTTTAGCCAGGTCTTGAACTTCCTTGATTTCTTCTTCCGTCAGCTGAACGCCTTGCATTTGCTTTTGTTGAGCCTGCATCTGCTTTTCTTGGAATTTTTGGAAAGTACCAAATGCATCCTCATCTTTTTTAAGTTCTGCAAAAGCTTCCTTCAATGCTTGGAATTCCTGCGTTTCCCGCATTTGGCGCTCCATTTCGTTTGCCGTGTCGTAGATATTGACAACCATAATCGGCCTACCTCCTATAATTCATTGCTTTTTAGATTGTAACATTATGCATCGTTTAAGGCAAAGCTACTGAAACATTGACTGCAAAGAGCTCCACCAATCGCTGGCCTTTTGCTTGAGTGTGCTGCCACTGTCGTTTAAGTTGTTGGTAAAATTACTCCACCAACTGCTGCTGGTCTTATTTTGCTTAGCCGTAGCCTTGGCCTGAGCATCCTTGACCGTAAACTGCGTGCCAGCTGTTTCTGGCAGAATCGCGCTCATTTCAGCCTTGTAGAGCACACTGATGTTTTTGTTGGTAACATCGGCCAGCTGCTGAGACTCAGTCGTACTGTCATAGCCTTCCCAGGTTGCAACGACAATGTCTGGCGTATAGCCGACAATCCATTTGTCGCGATCACCATCGCCAATTCCCGAGTCAGTCGTCCCCGTCTTGCCGGCCAGCTTATAGCCGTCTGGTTTAGCCGATACCCCAGTTCCATGATTGAAGACACCCAACAGCATACTGGTCATCTCGTTGCTGATCTTTTTAGAGATGATCTGCTTAGCGGGTTTGGCTCGATAACGCTTGATCACTTTGCCGTTTGCATCCTCGATCTTGACGATATAGTGCGCAGTTGGCAATTTACCGCCATTGGCAAAGACCGAGTAGGCACGGGCCATCTGCTGAGGCGACACGCCGTTTGACATCCCACCCAGCGCTAAAGCCAGATTCTTGTCGCTCTTTTCAACCGGCAGTCCAAACTTCTCAGCCATCTGGTAGCCGGCATTGACGCCAATCTTGTTCAAAAGCCAGACTGCTGGAGCATTGAGACTCTCATACAGCGCTTTGTACATTGGCACGCTGCCGCTGTATGTGTTGTCATAGTTTTTCGGCGTATAGTGATTGCTGCCATAAGACGTCTTTTTGTCCTGCAGCGTTGAGTCATAGAAATATCCTTTTTCCAGTGCCGGTGTGTAGACGACGATCGGCTTAATGGTTGATCCAGGCTGCCGCCGCATTTGGGTTGCCCGGTTGTAGCCTCTAAAGACGTGCTTGCCGCGACCGCCAACGACTGCCGTTACTCCGCCAGTCTTGGGATCCATGGCAATTGAGGCTGATTGAACCATCGTTGAGCCGGTGGAGCTGTCTGGGAAGTTGCTGTCGTCATCATAGGTATCCTGCATGGCCTTTTGCTGATTTTGATTCAGCGTTGTGTAGATCTTGTAGCCATTGTTCATAATGTCTTTTTCTGACAGATGGTAGGTATTGACGGCCTCGCTGATTACGGCGTCAAAGTAGTATGGATACTTATAAGTGTCAGGACTGGTATAGCCATTGGTAATCGTTAGCGGTGTCTTTTTATAGGCATCAGCCTGCGACTGGGTCAATTTCTTGTTTTCGACCATCAGCTGCAAGACCACATTCCGCCGTGACTTGGTGGCCGCCGGGTGCTTGACGGGATCATAAATTCCTGGCGAGGTCAGCATCCCTGCTAGCGTGGCCGCCTGGGGAACCGTTAATTCGCTGGCGTCTTCGTTAAAATAACGCTTGGCCGCGTCCTGCACGCCCCAGACGCCATTGCCAAAGTAGGCATTATTGAGATACATAGTGAGAATCTGTTTTTTGGAGTATTGATTCTCAACTTCAATCGCAATGAAAATTTCCTTGGCTTTCCGCGAAAAGGTCTGTTCCTGACTCAAAAAGGCATTTTTTACCAATTGCTGGGTCAAAGTCGAACCCCCGCCTGAAATATAGTCACGACCCAACAGCTTGTTTTTGACCAGCAGCAGTGCCGCCCGTCCCAAGCCGCGAACCGAGAAGCCGTGCTCTTGATAAAAGCGGCGATCCTCAGTTGACAGCACTGCGTCAGGTACGTTTGCAGAGATCTTGCTAAGCTTGACGTAGGTTCCCTTTTGCGAATAAAGACTGCCGGCCGACTTACCCTTGCTGTCGTAGATCATGGTCGGCTGTTCCAATCGTCGCTCAAGATCCTTAACATTGGCTGTCTTGGCAACAAACGTCAAATAGATGCTGATCACCAAAAACAGCGACATTAGGACAACGATAATCCAGCGCGTCAGCTGAAAACGATGCCATAAATACTTAAAACGCGTCCAAAAAGCATGCCAGGTCTTGCCCAGCCAGGCTTTAAAACGTAATTTCCAATCAGATGTTGGTTGTTTCATTTAAATTTTCCTCATGCTTGAAATTCACCACGTAATTTTATCACAATCAGTCCTTTTTGGGATCGGTCACCAAAACAGTCCATTAAAACTTATCCAAAACGCAAACAATCATGCTTGAAACTCATCATTGAAGATCAGCTGCCGGTATCGTCAATTTATCAAAAAAGCTCCTCACTTCAGTCATTGAAGCAAGGAGCCTTCTTGATTGATTTGATCTGGTCAGAATCGATAATCGTCTGGCTTCAATTGCCAGCAGCTGGCAGCCATTAAGCCATTAAGATTGACTACATCTCGTCTGGAGCCTTAACGCCCAGCAATGCCAGAGCAGACTTCAAAACATCGCTGACTGCTTGAACCAGTGCCAGCCGCGCCAGCTTTTGGTCATCGTCAACCAGGATCCGCGTATGAGCGTAGTATTGGTTGAAGGCTTTGGCCAGTGCCAGAGCGTACTTACCAATCAAGGATGGATCGTACTTAACAGCTGCCCGCTTGATCGTTTCTTGGTATTGTCCCAAGAGCTTGATGATGTTCCATGATTCTTCATCATTAAGCTTCAAGTCGGCACCAGCAAGATCTGGGTTGCCCGCTTTCCGCAGCAGACTCTCAGCCCGAGCATGCGCATATTGAACGTAAGGACCGGTTTCACCTTCAAACTTAACGGCATCTTCCAGCTTGAAGTTGATTGAGTTGGTCCGTTCGTTCTTCAAATCATGGAAGACGATTGCGCCAACGCCGACTTCTTGAGCAACTTGATCGGCATTGGCCAGATCAGGGTTCTTTTCGGCAATTTGTTGACGAGCCAGCTTGATAGATTCATCCAGCACTTCTTCCAGTTGAACGACATTACCCTTCCGCGTTGACATCTTCTTACCATTCAGCGTCATCAGGCCAAATGGAATATGGTGAATCTGCTTAGACCAGGTAAAGCCCATCGTAGCCAGCGTAGCCTTTAATTGTTGGAAATAGTAGCTTTGTTCGGCACCAACAACATAAAGCGACTGTTCAAAGCCGTACATCCGCTTTCTGAACAGGGCCGTAGCCAGGTCACGCGTCATGTACAGCGTTGAGCCGTCTGACTTTTGAACCATGGCTGGATTCAAGTCGTACTTGGACAGGTCAACGATACCGGCACCACGACTCTTTTGCAGCAGGTGCTTGTCGTTGAGCAGCTGCAGGATTTCATCCATCTTGTCGTTGTAGAAGGCTTCACCATTGTAGGAGTCGAATTGAACGTCCAGCATGTCGTAGACCTTCATGAAACGCTTCAAGGATTCAGCCCGGAACCACTTCCACAGACGAACGGCTTCTTCATCGCCATCTTCCAGCTTCCGGAACCATTCACGACCAGCTTCGGCATATTCTGGGTGTTCGTCGGCTTCCGTGTTGATCTTAACGTAGTATTTTTGCAGCGTATTGATTGGGTCAGCCTTGACAGCTTCTTCATCGCCCCACATTTCGTAGGCGGCCATCAGCTTACCAAATTGGGTCCCCCAGTCGCCAAGGTGGTCAATCTTGATTGGGTTGTAGTTGACCTTCTTCATGATGTTGGCAATTGCGTTACCGATAACCGTCGAACGCAGGTGACCCATACTCATTGGCTTGGCAATGTTTGGTGAAGACATGTCGATCGTAACGTTGGCTTGGTGACCAAGATCCAAGTCACCGTAATGTTCTGGGTCAGCCAAGATTTCCTTTAAGATCCCTGCACCGACATTGGCCTTGTCCAAGAAGAAGTTGATGTATGGACCAGCTGCAACGACTTTTTCAAAACCAGTTTGGTCGATTTTTTCAATCAGTTCACCGGCGATCATTTGTGGCGCCTTGTGCAGCTCCTTAGCCAAAAAGAAGGTTGGGAAAGCGTAGTCCCCGTTCTTGCTGGTTTTTGGCCGTTCCAGCTTGTTCTTAATGTCTTCAATGCTCATGTCTGGCAGTGCAGTCTGCAGCGCCGTAGCAACCTGTGTTTTTTCGTCCATGTTTTACCTCCTAAATAAAAAACGCCTCCAACGAACCCCAAAGTCCATTAGAGACGAGAAATTTCCCGCGGTACCACTCTAGTTGAATGTGCAACATTCCACTCAAATGATATTTAAATGTCTTACCAAAGCGCGTTCAAGAGACCAGCTGCACCTGCCTTCCAGCAACGCAGGCTCGCTTGCCAGCGGCTACCTCTCTAATATTCTTCAGTTTTTTATACAATTTCAGATTATACCAGTTCAATTAAAAAAGGCAAGTTACATGTTTGTTACGAGAATGAATTTTTTCGCGCGATTCATCTTCTCAGCTCGTGCGTTTTTAGGATGCCGAATCTTTCAGTCGGGCGATCCGTTTTTCCAATGGCGGGTGCGTATCAAACAGCTTCATCAGCCAATTTCCTTGCTTGGCATTAAAGCAGATGGCATTGGTGGCCGCATCGTCAGTTGGCATCTGGTGATCATCATTTTTCAATTTCTCAAGTGCACCGATCAAGCCACTAGGATCACGCGTTATTTCTACTGACCCGGCATCAGCCAGATATTCGCGCTCTCTTGAGATGGCAAAAAACGCGATCTTAGCCAATGGAATCCCAACAATGGCAATCAAACCGCCAACTACTGCCAGGCTGGCCCCGATCATCCAAAAGATCAGCTTGATGATCCCGGCCCTGGTTTTGACGCTCATCAATCCCAGACCAGCAATCAGTAGCCCCCATCCTGAATAGCGAACCAGCTCAAGCAGCGACATCGCAATCGTGGTAACTCGGATATCATAGTTTTTGATATGCGCCAGCTCATGTCCCAAAACACCGCGCAGTTCTTCGTCATTCATCATTTCAAGCAGTCCGCTGGTTACCGCTAAACTAGCATGCTCAGGGTCGCAGCCGGTCGCAAACGCATTGGGACAGTCGATTGGCAATAGGTAGATTTTGGGCAGCGGCAATCCACTGGCCAAGCAAAGTTCCGTCACCAGCTCATAAAGACGCGGGGCAGACTTTTCATCGATCTGCCGACCACCATTGATTTTCATCAAAACCGTCGCCGAATGCCAGTAAAACCAAGCCAGATAACCAAAGCCAGCCAGCCAAAAGATCCACATCCAATCGGTACCAAATGCCCAAGCAAACACTAAGCCAACCGCCAAAACGATAATTGCCATAAAAATCAGCAGCCAAATCGTATGCCGGCGATTACGAGCAATCTGTTCAAACAGCATTTTTGCTCCCCCCTATGCATTAATTATAATCCAAAAAGGAAACGATCTTACGCCCAGCATTATTTCAAAATGTGCAGATAGGTGCGTTTGCCCAAACTTGTCTGCAATCTGCATGCTAATGGGAAAGCCGTGGTCCTCATCAAGTCTTTTCAGTTGATGGATGGGAGCTGTTACTATAAATTCAGTCGTCAGCTGTTTTTATGATCATCAGCGAACTGCCTTTGTGAAGAAAATAGAGACTTAATCGGCTATTGGCCTAGAGATTACCTACTATTACATCGTTTTTTTGAAAAAAGTAGGTAATGAGATTTTCGTCAGATGTTTTATACAAGATTTTCTGCATAATAATCGTCATGATGGCAGTCAACTAATCTGCCAACGAGACATCACGGTTTTAAATAAGACATTCCAATATCGGTCAACCAAGTCTGCCGGTGAGCCATCACCGTTTAATGTGATTCAATCGTAATCGGACGAACCCGCTATTTAAAATTATCGAATAAATAAAAAAGGGATGAGCAGTCTGCTCATCCCTTTCAACTAAGCGGGTAACGAGAATCGAACTCGCGACACAACCTTGGGAAGGTTGGGTTTTACCACTGAACTATACCCGCAAAAGCTAAGTAAAAATAACTTACTTAGCAAGTATACCTCATTAATTTAAAAATGTCATCAAGTAATTTGATTTTTTCAAACTAATTCTTGTCGGCTGGCTTTTCAATGCGTACCTTTGAAGAGCGTCGTGCCCGCGTCGCCTTCTTACCAGTCGTCTTTTTAGCCTCTTTTTCGGTTTCTTCTTTCTCTGCCTCCACTTCGGCTTCCTTGTCTTCTGCCGTCCGTGGAACCGCCTTTAACATCTTGGCCTCATCTTTGCGAATGATTGCGCGACCGTTCAATTCGTTGACACCGCTCTGGTCAGACGGATCGTAGTCTTGAATGGCAATCATAATCGAGTTTTCATAAACCTTTTCGACTTCTCCGGAAAAGTCATGATCCATGGGGCCAAACTTCTTGCCTTTGACAACATCGCCAATCTTGTAAAGCATGCAATTCACCTCGTCAATTTTCCCGATTGATAGCAATACATGATAGTTTACTCTTTTTGCGGCAAAATTCAAGCATCACGTATCAAACCCGGCTTTATCAGCTAAAAAATGATAAAATCTAAGCAGTTAAAACTTTAAAAGAGAGGCCTTTCAAATGATCAAAACCCTAACTTTAATCGATGCCATCTGTGCAATTGCTCTTTTCGTCACTGCTTTTATGGGACTGCATGCCAAAATGGAAAAGCGCGTCAGTGACTGGTTCGTCCTCACGCGCTTGGCATTGATTGTCGCGGCCATTACGGCTCTGGCAACGACGCTAATGTTTTTCCATCTGCATCCGCTGCTGTTCGTCGGCCGTATCATTTGGTTGCTGGTCGTGCTGCTTGCAATTGAGGCCGCCTTTCGACAAAAACGCGAAACCTTTGGCAGTCCCTGGCTGTTTGGGGCTACCTACCTGATCTTAATCATCAACGTCATTATCAATATTTGGTAATCAAAGCCAATTAATCAGGTTTTATCCGTCCAACGCCGCAAGAATGACCTAACGATGCGACCGATCTTAGTCAGTGCCGATACTGTTGATCAGCCGCGCTGCCAATATCCAGCCGTAATCGTATCGATCATTTTTACCAGCTGACGCGTTTCTTCGATGTCATGAACACGCAAGACCCGACCACCATGCAGATACATGTAGGTTTCCGCAATCAGCGTAACCGGCAGCCGCTCATCTTTTGGCAGATCAAACAGTTTCTTGCCAAAGCCCTTACGTGAGATGGCAACCATGATCGGCCGGTTAAGGTAGCGGAATTCATCAATATTGCGCATCATTGCATAGTCCTGCTCACCATCGGCAACCTTAGAATAGCCGATTCCCTCATCAATAATTACCCGATCCAGGTTAATGCCGGCTTCTGAGATCTTAGCCAGGTTATGCTCAAAGAAGTGCTTCATTTCAACGGTCAGATTGCCATACTCACGGTCCCGGCTGCTGTGCATCGTTACCAAGCCAGCGCGACTGTTCTTTAACAGCAGCAGTTTCCGCTGATCGTCAAAGGCCTGCACGTCGTTGATGATATCAACACCCATTTCCAGAACTCTTTCCATCACCGGCAGCTTATAGGTATCAACGGCAATGGCTACATTGGGGAATTCTTCCTGCAGCATTTTGATTCCAGGAACGATCCGCGCCAATTCCTCTTCTGGCGAGATTTCTTTAAATCCCCCCGGCTTGGTGGTTTGACCGTTAACCTCGATCACATCGGCACCTGCCGCAACCATTTGCCGAATATGTTCACGCATGGCTTCTGGAGTATTGTAGCGTCCGCCATCATAAAACGAGTCGGGCGTAATGTTCATAATGCCATAAATGATTGGCTTGGCCGAAACGTTAAAGTCAAACCGGCCCGCCCGCCAATATACGGTATGATTGGCCGCAATCTTAGCCAGCGAGCGGCACAGCTCCTCATCAGCCGGCCATTTACTGGTTGCACGGTGAGCCATTAAATGAAAGGCCGTCAGTGGCAGCATGAACTCAACCTTGCCTTTTAAATGCGCAATGGCAGCATCAAAATGATTCAAAAAATGGGCAGCTTGATTGGTCAGTTCATCATCTTCGCATTCCCAGGTTAAAAAAAGCATCTGCTGATTATGAGCCAGCTTGTCATAAATTGCTGAGGCCAGCGGAGACAGGTTAGCAATGTTTGTATTTTCAACAATTTTCATTTCGATGTTTCCTCCATTAGGTCTAAAAGATTCTTAACGGCACGGCTGCGATGACAATAGGCAACCCAACTGGCAAAATCCATCTCGGCCAGCGTATGATCAAGGCCATTTGGAATCAGAATGCGGTCGAATCCTGAACCCTCATTACCATGCTGAGCTGTGGCAATCGTTCCGCTCAATTCTCCATGAGCAATTTGAATGACTTGACCGTTTCTTGCCAGTGCAATTACGGTTTTCATGACAAAATGTCGGTCATGACCATTAACCAATTGAATAATACCATCATTCATATCGCTTTTAGTGGCAAAATGCGGGGTTAGCTGACGCGCAGTCTCAATGCCAAACTTTTGCGGAAAAGCTTTCAATTCAAGTCCAGAATCATCGGCAATCACGTTTTGATCAGGCAGCAGCCGGCTGATGAACTGGGCTTTTTTTGTGGCGTTTTCTTCGTAGCTGCGCTTGCCTTCTGCTGGAAATTCTTGCCGCGCGGTCAGTTGATCATAGGCAATTCCACGGGCGCCGTAAAATTCCAGAATTTGACCGATTTCGCGCTGCTTGGCTGGATTATGAGTTGCAATTACAAAACTCTGTGTCGTCATCTTAAATTCTCGCCTCAATTTCTTTGATCAGATAAAACGATCCCGTTACCAGCACCATACTGCTCGGGCCTGCCAAGGCAACGGCTTTTTGATAGGCAATCCAGGCATCATCAATCACCATGGCAGTCGGCAGATACCGATGCAGCTCCTCAGCTGGCAGAGCGCGTTTTGGCTGATCGGGAGTTGCCAAAATAATCTGGGCATCCAGCTGCGCGTATTGCCGAGCCATTTGAGCAACGTTTTTGTCCTTTAAAAATCCCAGTACCAAGACTAGTTTTTTGGGGTATCCCAATTGATTGAGTGTTTGAATCAGCCGTGATGCCGCGTCAGGATTATGCGCGCCATCCAAAAAACATAAAGGATGCGTGCCGATCTGCTGCAGACGCCCGGGAATCGTAATCTGCGCCAACACTTTTTTGATCTGTTCTGCTGTGATCTCTGTACCGGTTTGATTCAGCCAATCAACAGCCGTCAATGCGGTTTTGAGATTATCCAGCTGAAAAGCGCCTAAAAGCCTAAAACTGCATACTGAGTCAATGGCTGCCGTCTTGATCTGCAACTGCGTTTTCGACCAGCTTTGATCCAACACCTTGACTGCGACCTGATTTTCACTGTCCAAAAAGTTCACCTGGCATGCCTGCGCCTTTTTTAAAATCTCTTGAAAAGCAGCCGGTTCTTGGTGTGGCGCTAAAATAACCGCTTGACTGCCCGGTTTGATGATGCCGGCTTTGGCCTGCGCGATATTTTTGATGGTAGGTCCTAAAATTCGCGTGTGATCAAGGGCAATGTGCGTAATGATCGCTAGTTTGGGAGCCTCAATCGCATTGGTAGCATCATTTTGACCACCCAAGCCGCACTCGATGACGGCCCAGTCAACTTTTTGGTCAGCAAAATACTGCAGCATAATCAGCGTCCACCATTCAAAAACGGTTAGATCAGCCGTTGATAGATCATCAGGCAGCTGCCGTTTGATTTTTTCATAAACCGCAACATAATCCGCGCGTGCAATCATTTGACCATTGACTTGAATCTGTTCGCGCTGATCAACCATCGCGGGACTGCTGAAATGACCGACTTTTAAATTCGCGGCCCGCAAAAAATTAACGATCAGACTGCCAGTCGAGCCCTTGCCATTGGTTCCAGCAATATGAATGATTCGGTACTGACGCTCAGGATGATTCAGCTTTGCCAATACCCGCTTGAGGATGCCCACCCGATCATTGTCGCCACCGCGCATCTGTGGATTTAGACTGGCAATGATTCGTTCATAGCTCATTTGACCAGGTCCTTAGTCTGCATTAAAAACTCTTTGCGCAGTGCCAGGTCATCTTTAAACTCACCGGTAAATTTAGAAGTATAGGTAAACTGACCGGTCTTATTGATCCCCCGCATCTCCATGCACATATGCCGAGCTGCGACCTTGATTGCAATTCCTTTAGGGTTTAAGATCCGCTGCAGCTCATTAGCCAGCTCAGTGGTCAGCCGCTCCTGCATTCCAGGCTTTTTAGCGACAAAATCGACCAGCCGCGGAATCTTGCTTAAGCCGATAACTTTGCCGTCGCGTGGCACGTAAGCCACACTGACATTGCCAAAGAACGGCAGCAGGTGATGCTCACACATTGAGTAAAACGGAATCTGCTGGATCAGGACCATTTCTGGCTGATCATCAACATGAAAAGTCTTATAATTGCTGAAGTCTTCTGGCTGGTGGTTCAAAGAGGCAAAAATTTCAGCATACATCTTGGCAACCCGCTGTGGCGTCTCTTTAAGGCCCTCACGCTGCGGATCCTCGCCAAATGCCTCTAAAAGCTCACTGACCGCGTGCTTGATTTTTTCTTGATCCATAATTTCCCCTATTCTACTGGACGAATCCAGTTATGATCCGTGGTGTTTTGCAGCAGCCGCTTGATCCAAGCTTGGTGTGCCGGATCATCATCCATCACGTCTAATAACGGCTGCAGGACGAACCGACGATTGCCCATTTCAGGATGCGGAATCTTTAAATTCGCCGTCTGCCATTCTTCATCTTCGTAAAGAACGATATCCAGATCGATCGTCCGTGGTCCCCAGTGAATCAGCCGCCGTCGATGCAGTGACTTTTCAATGATCTGTAGCCAATGAAGCAGCTCAAGCGGTGTTAGATTGGTATCTAGCGCAACAGCGATATTTAAAAAATCATCCTGCTTGACGCCGCCAACTGGTTCGGTTTCATAGATTGGCGAGACCTTCAAATTTTGATTGGCTGGGTTGCGCATCAATAGATTCAAAGCGCGCGTAAGGTTATCAAATCGATCACCCAGGTTGGTGCCAATGCTTAAGTACGCTCGTTTAGTCATTATTAGCCCCCGTCACTTCAATCTCCACATTGTCAAAAACACCATCAATCGGCACACTGTATTTGCGAATTCTTAAAGTAACCTGCTGCAAGCTTGGGTAGTCTGCTAAAATCTTTTTTAAAAGCTGATTGGCCACGCTTTCGATCAAGTCAAAAGAATGCGTCGTAACAAATTCTCTAATGGTACCATAGACATCCGCGTAGCTGACGGTTTCGTTCAAATCATCATGCTGAACCCGTTCTTCAATTGGATACTGCATGTCGACGTCAATCTCCAGCTTTTGTCCGAGTTTCTTTTCTTCGGCAAATACGCCGTTATAGGTATGAAACTTCATATTATTGATCCTGATGCGCCCGATGATAATCCTCTCCTTACCTGGTTTCAAAATTCAATACAACCACTATACCGCACCCGTGCCCGATGCAAAATCTTTATGCTAAAATAAATATTGATAAATTTTAAGGAAGTGAAGCCATGTTCTTAATGACCGAAAATCTGCCATCACCGCATAAATCGCTTGGCATCGTTAATGCAACCAGTCACCTGATGCTGCCCAGCGAGGCTATCGATGAATTTGAGGCCTTTGATCAGCTTTTTCCAGCCGTTGAAGAGAAGCTGAAGCAAAAAGCAAGTGAAAAAGGTGCTGATGGAATCGTTGGCGTCCGTTTTACCACCAATGTCGCCAACGTCCAAGTCGCACCTAAATTTCTGGTCTTAACTGGTTATGGAACGATGGTGCAGCTGTTGAATCAAAAAAGTTGATTTTTTTTGGTAAATTCGCTTGCAATATTTTGATATTAACGATATAGTTAATATCGTTGTCTTAGGCAACAGATAATCAATTAAAATTGAGATGCCCCAGTGGCGGAACTGGCAGACGCGCAACGTTCAGGTCGTTGTATGGGTGACCATGTACAGGTTCGAATCCTGTCTGGGGCATTGCTTAAACAGTCGTTGATATACGGCTGTTTTTTTATTATATAGTCGTCAAAAAAGCGATCGGCACTGCTGCCGGTCGCTTTTTAAGCGTGCTGGTCATTGACCACTGACTTTCAGTAAAATCAGATAGCCAAACCAGATAATGCCAAAAACAAAGATTCCTAAAACGATAATCCGCATTGTCTTTTCAAACCATTCAGGCATCTGACCACCACCTTATAGTTTGATCATAGCGAATTAATCAGTCATTTTCAACGAAGCCAGGATATTTTATAAGTCCAGGCACAGTTTTTGATCGTGGAGGACTTGAGCAATCTGATCGCGAAGCTGCGGCGTGCCATTGAGCTTGGGACCGTTGACCTGATCAGTAAACGTGTCGATGCGTCGATTGGCATCCCGCAGATCATAATAGGTATTCACGATTTGATCATAGTCTTTTAAGCTGGTCGGATCGATATCTTGATACTCATTTTCAAAAACAATCTTGTCCAATGGCAATCGAGGCTTCAGCTGCGGTTTTTGATCCGGTACGCCCAGCTGCAGCCCCAAGGTTGGAAAAGTATGCTTAGGCAGATTCAGCGTCTTGATGATCTTAGCAGGCTCATTTTGAATCGACCCCAGAATCACACCGCCCAGCCCCATGCTTTCCGCGGCATTCAAAACGTTTTGCACGGCTAGGACGGTATCTTCATAGGCCTGTAGAAACATCTCGGTTTTTTCAATACGCCGATCGTCAAAGTTTCCCTGGTGATGCCGGATCAGCTCATTACGATGCAGATCAGTGATAAACATCAGCAATTCGCCTTCTGCTCCAACATATGGCTGGGTGCTGACGGCACGAATCGCGGTCCGTTTTTGCGGATCGGTTACGCGAATGATCGTCATCTGCTGTAGAAACTCGCTGCTGGAGGTCTGCCGTGCAACTTCAAACAGCGTTGTCAACTGTTCCTCTGTAAGCGGCTGATCTTTGAATTTACGAATCGTGCGGTGATTTAATTGATGATCGATAGTAAAGTTGTGAAGCATGCTTTCGACTTCCTTTTTGTAAGAGATTCTTTATACTTTAACGCCAATCCAGTCATTGTTCAAGCAGCAATTTTCGCCTAACTCAATCACATTTTTAACCTTAACTTATAAAGTCGTAAACTTTTCGCCGCCTTGTTCTTCATCAATATAAAGTTCATTTCTCATGCTGAATCGTCAATCAGCTTTCTACGTATACCAAAATCATTTGCTAAGATTACGATTGCTTGCTGACATAAAATTCAGCACACTGATTAGCAACCTGTTACAGCCACATGCCAGGCTAATGATCATATTCTTTACACTGATGCTTTCCCGCATGACCGTACTCAACCGAATCCCATTAGCAGCGCTTCGGCAATACCAATCAGCCAGGCTCGCCCACCCCTCAGTCAATCGACTTAGTTCTCGACAAGCGTCATTGACTACAATTATCGACTCGTTTATCATTGTCAGCATTGGCCAACCAACCGTGACTATCAAAACTGGCTAAAACAACTCATTTATTAATCTACAAGGAAGTTTTTCATGCTTAACACGATTATTTCGGCTGTAACTGCCTATCTTTCGACTAACCTGGACTATCTTGGCTTCTTAATGGCTTTTTTTGCGCAAAGCAAGGCGCCTAAAAAATACCGCTATATCCTGATTGGCAATGTGATTGGGATTATCATTTTGGTAAGCTGTTCTTTGATTTTAGGACTAATTCTGCATACCGTACCTGCAGAATGGATGTTGGGCTTTTTAGGCATCATTCCGCTGTATTTTGGCTGCCGACTGCTCTTTTCCAATGAGGACGACGATCAAAACATTCAAGCTGGCTTAACTGGCTTCAAACTAAGCAGTTACGTGGCTCTGCTTACGGTTACGTCATGCAGTGCCGATAATCTTGGTATCTATACACCACTATTTGCTGCCATGACAACTCTTGAAGAAATCTACGTTACCCTACTGATCTTTGCTTTAATGCTGATTATTGTATTTTGCTTTGCGATGAGTTTGGTTCATCTTCCAGTAGTAGCTGACATTTTAGAAAAACATGGCAATCAACTCAGCGCACTGGTCTATCTTGGCCTTGGCGGCTATCTTCTTTATGAATGCGGCACGTTAACTCATTTATTAGCATATTTTAGCTGACTAAAAGGCATGCCCCGATTTGAAATCGGTAGCATGCCTTTCATTTTTAATAGATAACTAGAGCTAAAACATTCGCTGCTGCATGCGTTCTTCTAAGCGTTGAATCTGTCCTTCCAGATAATTTGCCTGACGATGCATCGCTGCCATCGTTGCATCCGGATCATTAAGTACCTCAAAGGCGCGATTGCGGTAGCGGCGGTGCTTTTCAAACTGCATTACGCCGATTTCTTCTGCGCTGGCCACCAGACCATCGTAACGCTTCAGCATAGTCTGCAGCTGTTTTTTAGCGCTGGTTTTGGTATCTGGTTTGGCATTATTAGTCACCTGACGTTGGTTATTAGACTTGGTGCGCATTTTTGACCAATTTTTTTCATGTGGTCTTGTAGTCATGGGCTGCTGCTTTTTCAACTTGGCGCGCTGATGCTGCTTAGCTGAACCAGAAACTGGATTTGAAAGCGGCTGGTGATTGATCACAGCCGTCAGATTCTGAATATCTTCAGTTAAAAGCGGCAACTGTGCCTGTTGACAAGCTACGATGCGCTGATAGTGAGGAATTGATTTACCAGCCTTGAGCGCCCGTTGGTACAGTTCTGCCGGGAAACCGATCCCGCGCTGATGCTTTGCTAAAATAATGGCCTGCTCGCCTGCCGAATAAAATGTCTGCCAGTTGTTCATGAAATGCTTCCTTAACTAGATTTGATGCTTTTAGCTTAACATAAAAATGCACCGTCATTTTCGACGATGCATTTTTCATTGCAGACTCCATTAAAGCATTATTTCGTGTAATCGACATTCTTAGTTTCTGGCGTTAATACCCAGGCAACTACCGAAGCTACTGCCAAGACAAACATGTACATCCCGGCATAGTGCAGGCCAAACGTAGCGATCAGCCAAGTCGTGATCGTTGGTGCTACGGCTGCCCCAACCACAGCGGCCAGATTGTAGGTGATGCCGGCACCGGAATAGCGAACCTTAGTTGGGAAAAGCTCTGGCAAAACCGCGCCAACCGGACCATACAGCGTGCCCATTACCACAAAGCCCAGACCTAAGAACAGCAGCATGCCGACCATGTTGTGCTGACCTTCCAAGAAGTATGGAAAGACCAGTGAGAACACAACCAGTGCAACCGAAGCCGTCATCAAAACTTTCTTGCGTCCAACCTTGTCCGCCAGAACCGAAGTTGTCATGATCAATACGGCAAATTCAACGATAGCTGCCATCAACAGCAGTAAGAACTCAGAATGACTAAAGCCCAGTGCCGTCGTGGCAAATGAAAGTGACCAGGTCGTCAGCGTAAAGAACATTGCGTAGGTGGCACCCATCAAGAAGGTCCCTTTTAAGATCTCACGCCAGTTTTCCTTAAAGACTACTTTTAAAGGCGAACGCGTCGTGTTGTCGCGTTCCTGGGCCAGCTTAAACAATGGCGTTTCCTGCAGACGATGCCGAACGTAAAGACCGATTACGACCAAGACGGATGAGGCCCAGAAAGGTACCCGCCAACCAAAGCTCATCATCTGGGCTGGGGTCAGCATTTTTTCCAAGACATAGAACAAACCATTGCAGATAAAGAAACCGATTGGCGCCCCAACTTCTGGGAAAGCGCCGTAAAGGGCCCGTTTATCAGCCGGCGCGTTTTCCGTAGCAACCAAAACGGCCCCGGACCATTCACCACCCAGGCCGATCCCTTGAACGAAGCGGCAAAGGCAAAGCAGCAACGCGCCGCCGACCCCGATGCTTTGATAGCCGGGAATAAAGCCGATCGCCACCGTGGCAACCCCCATTACCAAAAGCGATACGACCAGCGTCTTTTTACGACCCAGCCGATCACCAAAATGACCAAAGACAAATGAGCCAACCGGACGCGCGACAAAGGCAACCCCAAACGTCAAGAGGCTCAGCAGCGTAGCTAATAATGGCGTCATCTGGGGAAAGAATACCTTAGGAAAATAGGCTGCCGAAGCCGTCCCGTATGCATAAAAATCAAAAAATTCAATGGCTGTCCCCATCATAGATGCCAAAATTACCGTTTTAACCGGGTCGCGTTCCAATTTTTCATTATTCACTGTCATTCGTTCTGTTGCGTTTTCCATAGCCATCCTCCTGTGTTTTTAATTTGCAAGATCGTATTTCTGCAGCTTGGCTTCTTAATGTCGCTAATGTCGCTTTCCATAAAAATCACCCCTAAATGAAAAGCAGCCGACTGTTTCATGAACAGTCAGCTGCTGGCAGACAACCATTTGCTAAACCGTTCGCATCATCGAGGGCGGTGATGCGAACACGTCAAAAGATCCGCATCACCTAGCTAATAATGCGAATAATAATAATATTGGACAATTGACTGGTCTTTTCAGCAAACATCATTTTCTGCCTCCTCTGTTTTGATGTTCTAAATTTACCACGCTCTTTATTAGATGTCAATTATAAAATTAAAAAATAATGTGAGAATTTTAATTTAAACTCCGGTAAAATAAAAAGCCGACTGATTTCTCATGCCGGCCTTCAGATTCAACTTCAATATGGATACGCATTGCGATAGCGCCGACTCAAACCAGTAATCACCAGTACCGTTAGCAGGCCATAGACGGCAGCCACGTAGCCAACGCTTCCTAAAGACAGATAATGCACCGTTTCGGCAGCCGTAAACGATCCCAGTGAGATACCGATATTGGCAAAGATCGAATTTAATGAGGATGCCAGATCAAGCGACTGTGGATAGTCTTTTTCGGCAATGTCTAAAAACATCAGCTGCGTTGACGATCCATAACAGGCCACCATCACACAAAGCATGGCAATCAAAACCACGCCCAGCCAGCGATATTGAAAGCTTGATGCCAACCCTGCCAGACAAAGCGTCATTAAAACATAGATCTTAGGCAATGACTGGATTCCGCGATGATCAGCCAAATAGCCGCCAAACTTATTGCCAAACATAAAGAAGATCCCCATACCGAACAAAAGCCAGTTGAGCCAAGTATTATCAAAACCCATCATATTGGTAAGCAGCGGTCGTACATAGGTATAAAACGTATAGTCAGCCGCACATACCAAGACGATAAACGTGACTCCCATCAAAACCCGCGAATCGCGAAACAGACTGAACTGTGAGCGCAGACTGCCTCGAACCTGAGGCGTATCGCGGGGGGCCAGCCAAGCCAGCATAATAAAGGTCAGAATTGTCAGCCAGGTAATCATCCAAAAACTGTCGTGCCACGAAAAAGTCGTGCTGATCGTTGTTCCAATCGGCACCCCGATAATCGAAGCAATGCTAAAACCAGCAAATACCCACGAGACCAGGCTGGCCCGTTTATCGCGCGGTGCAATATAGTTAGCCATAACCAGTACTAACGAGATAATAGCTCCTGCTACCGTCGCCGTAAGCACTCTCGAACCCATCAATGACCAGAATCCCGTTGCCAGCGCCGTCCAGGTATTGCCGATAAAAAAGATCAGCAGTAAGACCAAGAGCACATGATAGCGATTAAAGCGGCTCGCTAATGTCGTGACGATTGGTGTCGAGATGGCATAGATCAGTGCAAACATAGTAACGGTATAGCCAAGTGATGACAGCGAGGCATGAAATTCTTTTGCAATATCGGGCAAGACCCCGACAATCATATATTCATTACAGCCCAGCATAAATGCAACAAAGACAAACAGCAGCGATTGTAAGCGATATTTAGTCATTTGACCCCCTTCACCGACTTCGGTATTCTAAAAAAACACAGCAATGGCTAGTTTACTTGCTTTCATAATGATTTTCAAGAACTGTTTTCAAAAAAGCCAACTATATCTTGCATCAGGATAACTTTAATAAAATCAAGGCCTTGAACGCAGCCGCTCTGCTTCGTTGACTGCTAAGGTTCACATGATGATGGGTCCTATCGCATCAGCTGGCGGATCTTGTGAAGAAAATTAAGTTGACCGATTTTTACCTACTATGCATCGCTTTTTTCTAAAAGTAGTTAATGAGTTTTTTTAAATATTTTATCCAGATTTTTATGAATAATGCTTCCCGTTGAGCACTTTGCCGCAATGGTGGTTCAGCAATCTCCCACTAAAGATCAGCCGACCATTTTTCACTGAAATTGCGGTTGACTGATCTGCGCATCGGTCCCAGTGACTTGCTAAAACAACTGATATTTAACTCCAACCAAAAAGGCCCGCCTCTTAATTGAGACGAGCCACTTTGGGAAGGAATCTGCTACTTTGCGCCAAGCATACAATTTTCATACTTAACTTAAACACATTTTTGATTCAATCTTCCGCAAAGCTGCATTATTTTTATTTAGTACTGGCGCACGCTGGTAACCACACAATTACAATCCGATGCTTCTGGTTACTCTTACGCTGCTTCTAGGCCTACTCGATGACTTCAGCCACCAGCTTCAGTCGAAACCGCATCACGCGCTTCGCTGAATATATCTCTTATCCTTCCACACCTATAATATACCACGTTCTGTAAGCGGTTGCAAGAATTCGTTAAAAATTATTTTATCTGCCGATCATAATCAAACTGCTATTTGATCACCGCTGGCAAAATCAAAAAGATGGACACCAGATTATTGATTAGATGAATCCCGATTGAATTGGTCAGATTACCCGTAGAACGGTAAACATAAGCCAGTACGCAGCCCATATAAAAATAGATCAGATAACTGATAATGTTGCTGCTGGCATGGACCAGCGTAAAAATCAGCCCTGACAGCAGAATCGGCAGCCAAAAATTGCGAGCGTCAAAAAACAGATTCATAAACAGACCGCGAAAAATCAGTTCTTCGGCAAACGGCGTCAAGCAAACGGCTGAAAAACAGACCAGGATACTGACGATCGGGCTGCCGCTCATGGTGTCAATGATGGCTTGATTATTGGCCGTCTGCACTTGATGATAGATCAGCCGGTTGAGATTACCCAAAACGATCTCACCAGCTACAATTGCCATATAGCCGCCAAGAATCGTTTTGGCATGGGCAAAAAAACTTTGCGAGCGATGATTAAAATGGTCGTAGCGACGATACAGTCTTTGTCCCCAGGCAATAATCAGTCCGAAAAATCCTAGATACAAAATCACCCAAAGAATCGTCAGTCGGGGATGCTCGATAATGTTGCGCGCGGCTTCTGGCGGCATCAGAATCAAAATACAAAACGCCGAAAAAATCAGTAGAGCGCGAGGAAAGCTTGGTCGTCTGTCAGTCGGCATGCTGTCACTTCCTTATTGGTTTTTCAATCGTTGACCAGGGCCTCGATCCCAGCTTGAAAACGGGCAACCGGCTCATCACCGGCTTGCTGGCGCTGCGTATCGATCAAGCGCTGCATTTCATCGGCCTGCGAGACTGCCTGGACGATCTTAATAGCCATTTTATCAAATTCAGCCGCGGCATAACGATTTTCATCCGCAATTAGGCGCGGCTCATGCATTGTCTCATTAAATCCCAGAATCAGCATGTTATTTTCAAACGCCGCCCGCACGGCATCCAAGATCTCATTGCCTTGGTTGATATCCAGATAAATATCGCATTTTCTCATCAGATTGCGGGCCGTATCCATCTTAACGACTGGATATAGATAGACGTTTTCGTACTTTTGCATCCCCATTAAGCGATCGGACATCTCAGTTATAGCTGCAATGTGAAACTCAAACTGCGGCAAAATCTTTACCAGTTTTTCCAGCTGCATGATCTGATCTGAATTGGTCAAGATCAGAATTGCGGGCCGCAGTGAGTTTCCCCGTGGATGCGGATAGACGATGCCCAAATAGTCGGTCGCCACATGCTGATTGGTTTTAAAAAGCTTTTGCCGATTCTGCCAGACGCGATAGTCCTGAACAATCACATGCCGCGTCCGCGTTTGATTTTGATAGATGTAGTCAAGATTGCCCGGTAGTTTATTTTGCACCGGTTCATGCCAAAACAGCGTATCATGACCCGATTTAGGCAGCTTTAGCGTCGTTAGAAAACTGGTGCTTAGCGTATTATAAAAAATCCGATCCAGATTCAGGCCGCTCTTTTGCAGATAGCTGCTGACAAAATCCGGCAGACTCTTAAAATGACGACGTTCCTGACGAGTATTCAAAAACAGGCTGCCATTGTCCAGGTGCGATTCGATTACTACCTGGCCCTGCTCGTCAAAAAATTGCTTCAGCCAGGCCCGATTATCTGCCCAGCTGGTTTTGGCAAACAAATGGCCAAAGCGATCATACTCATCGACCCACTGCAGCTGACCGCTCTCATTTAGCCAGCGTACCTGCTTGACCTGCCGCGTATTGTCGTTTTTGGTAAAAACAACGTCCGCGCGTTTATGATTCAGATCATAAATCTGCGCGCCCCTGCTGCTGCCAACGATTCGCCAAAAACGAGGCACCGGAATCTGATCAAAATAAAGCGGCTGACCTTCGTCTGAACGCGGACAATAGTACTGCAGCGGCGATTGAACATTGCGCGGTAAAAAGCCATCATCATGAATTACCACCGTGGGAAGCTTTAATTGCGTAATCAGCTGGGCCAGTCTGAAATCGCGCGCGGCCTGATCCCATTTATCAAACAGATTTATCATTTTGCCACCTCGTTTACCAGTACGCGCCATTTTTGAGCGATCTTTTCATCCAGATATGGTTGGGCCAATTCATAAGAGTGCTGACTAAAACCAGCTGCCCGCTGATCATCGCTAAAGAGGCTGACAATCGCGTTCGCCAGTTCCCTTACCTTGCGTTCCTCTGACCAATCTGCTTGATATGGCAGCCGATAGCCGTTTTGATCTGGATCAATAAACGTCTGATTGCCATATGGAACGTCAAAGCCAATCATCGGCAGACCCGATCCCACGGCTTCCATCAAGCTCAAGCCAAATCCCTCGCTGGTTGAAGCCGCAATATAGCCAGCATAGTGCTGATAGATCGCGGTTAGATTCTGCTGTCCTTTTAAGTGAACGTATTCATTGGCCTGCAGCTCATCAATCAAGCGCTGCAGACTGGTGTGCTGTGCACCTTGACCATAAATATCCAAAGAAACGTCTTGAATTGCTCGTTTAGCCTGCACGACAGCCTTGATCAGCCAGTCAACATGCTTTTCGCTGGCCAGGCGCGAAGCCGTGATCAACGAATGCCGGCGCCGTTTCTCGTATGGCATCGGCATCAGTTTCGTCAGGCTGCCCACCGGAATCGCGGCAATTTGCGGTGCTTGATGCTGATACTTTTTCATCTGAGCAGCCAGGACGCGTTTTTGCGCTGGCGTTGAGACGATAAAACAGTCGGTCTGATCGGCATGCGTAAACTGGTACTCGTAATAGTTGTTCCATAAAATATTCGTCTGGTTGGTATAGTGCTCATCATAATGCTCGGCATGCACTACAACGCCAAGTTTTGCCGGCGAATGCATCTGATACCACAGCTGACCGCTGACCAGTCCGCGCCCGTCTTCACGATCCAAGATAACCAGATCCTGAGCAGTAAGCTTTAAACGGCGAATCATTTCAGCATACAGAGCCGTTTTAGAATAAAAGATCTGGTCTTTCAGCTCAAAGACCTCGTTGGTGCCATTAACATATTGATGATAGGCAATCGAGCCATCCTCATTATAAAAGTCGCGAGCATAGACATGATTGCCGGCGCTGAGGTATTCGGTTACGTATCTTATGTATGAATAAAATTCTCGCCGCACCATCTGGGAGTCAACCACGTATTCGGCGTAGTCAATGGCCTGCGTTGCCAGATCATAGATACGGACATTGATTCTTAGGTTTTCGTCAGGCAGCCAGTAGTGGACTACCTGCTTGCCATCCGCGAAATTCTGTACGGCAGCTTCAACATTGCGCTCCGCAAAATGCTGTGCGCGCTTAAACTCGTTTAGCGGATAGGTCGTGGGCGCGATCTTGATATCGGTAAAAAAATTATAGAGCCAGATTACGTCTTGATCATGAAAACCCAGATTGCGCGTCAACTCAGCAATATTATCAGCTAAAATCAAATCGGAAAAAATAAACTTTGTCGGAATCTGCATGCGGGAAAACACTTTAGATCGGTAGGCCTGTGCGTACTCAACCCCGCTGCTGGCCCAGCCAATCCCCAGATTTACATTATAGACTGTCATTTTTAAGACCTTCTTTTCCAAACGCTTAATAAAAGCGAGATCAAGTCATCAAAGACGTTGATCTCGCTTTTTATCATCGGTAACGCCAAAAAAACTGATTTTTGACTAGTTTTGACTGGCGGCTTCAATTTCTGCCAGCGTTGGGATTGATGGTAAAGCTCCCATCCGCTGAACCGTAATTGAGCTGGCCCGCTGAGCAAAGATCAATGCTTCTTTGATGTTGCTCATGTCAGGCTTTAATTGAGAACTCAAGGCACCAATAAACGTATCGCCGGCTGCCGTCGTGTCAACCGCGTGTACCTTAAAGGCTGGCACAAAGTCATAACCGTTTTGCGTGCAGTAGAAAGCACCCTTGCTGCCGACCGTAATGATCAGGTTCTTGACCCCCATCTGTGCAAAGTGACCAGCAGCTTCAAGCATTGAAGTCTCGTCTGCAATGATAACGTTGGTCAGCGTGGCACATTCGGTTTCGTTTGGAATAATCAGATCCGTAACCTTCAGGATTTCAGGGTCGATCTTGGCTGCCGGTGCCGGATTCAAAATCGTCTTAACGCCATGCTGCTTAGCCAGTTTGAATGCTTCCAGAGTCGTTTCCTGCGGCGTTTCAAACTGCGCGATCACAAAATCGGCGTTTGCAATGGCAGCTTGGGCATTATCAACATCAGCCGGGGAAACGCACTGGTTGGCCCCGCCATAAACCAAAATACTGTTTTGGCCATTGTCATCGAGCAGAATCGTGGCCGAGCCAGTTCCGGCATGCTCATCTTTGGTAATGTAGCGCGTGTCGATATGATTTTCGCTTAATGAGTCAATCATAAACTGACCTGCCTGATCATTGCCAACCCGGCCAACAAACTTGGTATCTGCACCAGCACGCGCCGCAGCAACTGCCTGATTGGCCCCCTTGCCACCAGCGGCACTGCTCTTGCTTTCGGATGACAGCGTTTCGCCAGGCAATGGCATCCGCTTGATTCGCAGCGTCGTATCAACGTTCAGACTACCAACGACCGTAACTTTATTCGTCATTTCAAAGTCTCCTTTGCGTTTTGATGCAATCAGCAAATTAGTAAATGCTTTTATGTGTGATTAAATCAGTATTTATTAACTACACTATTTTAGCATATCAGCTTATGCGCAAACAAGTCTATGCCTGCTTGGTACTGTCTCTGACCACCAATTTAACGCCAAAGTAGGAAGTCTGAATGGCCGCATCTGGATTTTTAATTCGGTTAAACAGCATCTCGGTAGCCTGTTCGCCGATTTCGCGGATCGGCTGCTGAATCGTCGTTAGTTTTGGCGTGACGTATTCAGCCAGATCAATGTCGTCAAAGCCCACTACTGAAATATCATCTGGCACGCTGACGCCATTTTCAGCCAAGCCACGGTAAAGCCCGATTGCCATTTCATCGTTGGCCGCAAAGACTGCCGTCGGATGCTTTTCCAACACGCCCTTAGTACATGAATAGCCGCCATGCTTGGTCAGCTCGCCATAAATCACATCAGTCTGATCGTTAAAATCAACATGATGCTTACGCAGGCCGTCAATCAAGCCCCGCAGCCGGTGATTCAAGTTGTCGGTCATATTTTCCGGCATGATGCTGACCACATGCTGATGTCCCAGACCAGCCAGATGCTCAGCTGCCAGATAGCCGCCTTGATAGTCGTCGATCAAAAGTCGGTCCCCACCATTGGCCTCGTTTTGGTCGAACAACAGATACGGAATATCATTTGGCTTTAACAGCTGTTCAATCGTGTCGGTCGTAATCGAAGAACTGGCAATAATCAAGCCATCAACAGCCCGTTCAATCAAGCGGCCAAGATAGTAGCGTTCCAGTTTTTCCTCATGGTTGGCACTAAAAATCAGCGGCATAAACTCGGCTTGACGAGCTGCTTCCTGCACACCGCGAATAAACGTACTAAAAAATGGATTGCCAATGTTAGGTACCAAGACGCCAATCGTTTTAGAAGAGCGCATGATCAGATTGCGCGCATTAAAATCAGGAACGTAATTCATCTGATCGCGCAGTTCCAAGACTCGCTGCTGTGTAGCTTGGCTGAAGCGCTGCCCCTTGCCGTTTAAAATCTGCGATACCGTCGTGACCGAAACCCCAGCAGCCTTTGCCAGATCGCGAATTGTTACTTTGTGTTTCATAATGTGTGCTTTCCTCTTGTTTCATTAGTAAACCTATTTACGGATCAGTTTACCACATATTTACCTGCTGACCTTTAAATAATTGTAATAAACCAATAATTTTTTTAATTTTGGTGAAAAACGCCTTCCATAATCGCCTTGGTCTGCATAGCCTGAAAACCACGTACCCGCAGATAGTCAATCTGGGCCAGTAAAATATCATAGGTCCAAAGCGATGAAAGGTCATGCTCGTTATAATAATGCAGCGTCAAGCCGATGTGCGTCAATTCATGCACCATTCCCTCAAAGTCATCGCGGCCCTTGTATTTTTGCGTACCAATCACCACCGGCAGCTCATGGTCAATGGAATCTTTCAAAAGCGTGTTCAGCAAGTTGACGTGGCTAAAATCATGCTCACGCAAAAAACGCTGCAGGCCAAAAATATCAAAATACCCATATTCTTGAGCTACCTTGCTTTTATAAGAACAGGTCGTCAAATAGTCAGTCTGGCTTCTAACGGCATGAATGCTTTTAATGCGGACCAGCGTCAAGCCATTGATCTTGCAGTCCCAATCCAAAGTCATCAGTAAAACGAACAGCGGATCCATGGCAATCACGAATCCAACGTTAAAGGTATCGTCATCGGCAAAGTTATATACCTCAACTAAGGTTCCCTGCTGCTGGCTGATTGTCAATTGCTCGCGAATCTGTGGCTCATTCATGTGTTCAATCATTTTTAACGTCCTCTCAAAAATTGCTATTTTTATTTTGCCTGTTTCAAATGTAAACGGCAAATTTTTTTGATGCGCTCAATTGCCCAGATTATGCCTTATTGACCCGCCTTGTCTGTCACGTATCCACAAAATATGGATTTATTTTATGGGCAGGCACTATATTTTGTAGTAAGATGGTCAAGTTGAATTTTTATGTAAAGAGGGGCCAACATGGTGATTATTACAGCAGGAATGATTGGGGTCGGTAAAACAACGCTTACGGCTAAGATTGCCGATCACCTACACACGAAAGCCTTTTTTGAACCGGTGGGCGAAAATCCGGTATTGCCGCTTTACTACAAGGATCCGAAACAGTATGGCTTCCTGTTGCAGATCTACTTTTTAAACAAGCGGTTTTCCATGATCAAGCAGGCATTAAGCGATGACAACAACGTGCTGGATCGCTCAATCTATGAAGACGCGCTGTTTACCAAGGAAAACAACGCGGAAGGCAACATCTCTGATACGGAGCTGGACGTTTACCTAAAGCTGCTTGACAATATGATGAGCGATTTGAACAGGCTGCCTAAAAAAGCGCCTGATTTGATGGTTTATTCAGAAACTTCTTTTGAGACCATTCTCTACCGAATCAAAAAACGGGGCCGCGACTATGAACAGATCGACAACAACCCTGAGCTTAAGGACTACTACTACAAAATGTGGAGCGCCTATCAAGACTGGTATCAAGAATACGATGCCAGTCCTAAGATGAAGATCGATCTGGATAAATACGACCTGGAAGATCCGCAAAACGTTGCCACAGTTCTGGGGATGATTGACGAGCGGCTGGCCCAGATTCGCTAAATCAATCGCTGCATTTAAACCGCTGATTGACTCGGCATTACCGATCAGCCAGCAGAATAGTGAAACCATCGTTTAAGTCGCCTGACTACACGGTGGTTTTTATTTTAGATACATTCGCCGCAGCACCTCTAAAATGCCGACACTGCCGATCCCGCTGGCAACCGGCAGCCAGGTATGCTGACGAACGGCTTTTTGCGGCTGCTTTTTTTGCGTGGGTCTCCTTGATTCAACCAAGGCAGCCGTTTGATGCTGCTGATGACGTTGATCCGTTCTTGGCCGACTAAGCGACGAATTGGCTGCTTGATTGACTGGACGATCAAAACGCGTCAGCTGATAGGCTTCAATCAGTTGATTCAGCTTTTGGTCATACTTAGGATCCGTAGCATAGCGACCCTTTAAAAAACTGGTTGCCGATCGATAGGTAGGTGCATTGCTGCGATGAGCACCAGCATACATCGGCTGGTCCAAAACGGCAGCATAATCGCTTAACGATGCTTTTTCATCGGTATAGCTCTTAAAGGTCCCTGCGACGATGGCTGGCTTACCACTGAGGCATTCCTGCGTCATCATTGAAACGCCATGACCATGCCAGGTTCCCTTGATGCCGAATAGATTATGATGAACTCGGCTTAACTCGCTGGTTCCCCAATTGCTTTCCAAGGCAGCCTGTGCAATCAGAACCGAAGCATAAAGATCATGCTTTTGGCCAACTTTTTGCGCGATTGGTCCCAGATGCGCGATAAACCGAGCCTGATCCCTGGTCGGACAAAGCGGCGCGTAATGCTGATTTGCGCTTGGCACTTCACTGGTTGCCTGATCAGATGACAGCTGAGCATTGTCTTGATCAGCTTCCTGTTCATTGCCTGCTGATTCATTGTTATCAGCACCGTGGTCCGCAGCTGTCTGATCATTCAAGACTGGTACGACATTTTGCTGCGATTCCTGCACGCGCTTTAGCCAATCAGCGTGCTCCAAGGCCAGCTGGCTGCCATCTTTAAAGCCTTGACAATAAGCCGTTTTAATCGGTTCTTGATCAGGCGGCAGCTGCGGCTTGTCGGCCATGGCATCCTGTAATCCCTGCTGATAGGCAGTTTGACATTTTGCCAGCCAGTTGTTTTTAAAGTCATCCCCCATGCTGCCATCACTTGAAGAATTAATGACCGCAGGCAGCTGAGCCTTAAAATCAGCTCCATTCGGCTCATTGCCTACTGCTGTCTGGGCTGCCAAAACCGGTGCCATCAGCTGTAAAACCATCGTCATCGTTATCAGACTCGTCAGCCAGATTTGTTTTTTGATCATAGTTAAATCATCCTTTCTTTTGCTCCTGATATTCCATATGTCAAAAAACACTGATTGGCACTAAAAAACCTGCCTCAATTGCTTGAGCCAGGCTGAAATTAATTAGCAAAATAAAACAACCGCACTGTCTTAGGCTCAGAAAAAGCTTGAGACAGTACGGTTTTTAATTAAATTGACTCCTAAAGTCTGTTATTTTAATTGGACACGGTATCAGCAAAGCTAATAAACGATTACCGGTTCATATTGAGTTAATGAATCGTAAGCCGTTCCCGCGTCGCTGGTATGCATATTGACACAGCCATTTGAGCCGTCGTTCAGATAAGCCGTGCTTGACCAGTTCGTTCGCCAGCTGGCATCATGGAATCCACAGCCGCTATCGGTAAACGGTGCCCAGTAGCTGACTGGCGAGGCATAGGCTGAACCGTTGTCGCTGGTACCACGTAAAGTAGTGTTTCGCTGCTTATACATAATGTACCAGACTCCCTTAGGCGTATCATCGCCACTGCTATGTTTACCAGTAACCACGCTGGCATCAAAAACGCATTTGCCATCCTTGTAGAACCAAACATGCTGATCAGAAATGGAGACTTCTGCATAGGTATTGCCGATACCATGATTTGATGTCGTGCCATAGCCAATGCCGCCAGTATTATAGCCAACACCATAGACGTCATTTTTGGCATTGACGCTGGTCTGGTGGCTGATCAGGGCCTTAGTTAAAGTAGCCGCAGCCTTGGTTTCACTGAGCCGCCAGCCATATGAACCGCCCGTTGCCGTCTTGATCTGCTTGCCGCTGTGCGTGGTAAACGTAAAGCTCTTGTCCAGAGTCGACTGATTCTTGTTGACCTTTTTGACCAGCTTGTCTAGCGCCGTGGTATCAAATTGATATTGGTGATTCAAATACGTGGCTTTGGTAATGATGTCATTGGTCGTTAAAGTATAGGTTTTGTTTTCGACTTGATACGTCAGCTTTTGATTAAGCAACGCCTTCAACTTGACGGCTTCCTGCTTAACCGTTTTGCTGCTGGCTGCCAGCGGGTGTTGGTATTGCTTATGCAGCACGATCTTAACGTTGGCCGCATTTTGATCAAAGTCTTTTAAAAGCGCTTCGGTATCGTAACGATTGCCTTTTTGGGCTGGTTTGATCGTAACCTTGCCATTTGCCAAAACCGCTTTGGCATCAATCGGCGCCTTGCGACCAGCATTTTCTTTTTCGATATTGGCCTTTAAAGCTGCCCGCATCGCTGCAATGCGCGTCTTATCGACATGACTTGGGACAACCTTGATGTTCTTGGCTTTGCTGGAAGGAAAGAACGTGACTTGTTTTTTGAGAGCCGTTTGGAATTTGCTCAGATCATTCTTAGTAAAGCCGGCACTGCTGGCTTGGCCTTGATAGATCACTTTGCCATCCAGTTTTACTTCATTGGTCAGCTTGGTCTTTGCTACCTTGTCATAGGCCTGCTGTGCGGTCAAGCCCCCAACGGCCACGCCATTAATGGTTGTATTCTTATTAAAATGAGTTCTTTGATGCCAGGTCATCACGCCAATCACGATGACCAGCAGCGTTGCGATAATGCCCAAAGACTTTTTCGTGCGCGAGTTCATATTCCTCAACTCCGCTGCAAAAAACGTGTGCAATGTAGTTATTTTACGATTTTAACTACATATCCGAAGACTTAAATACAGACGTTTTTCTTATTGCCGTT